>SDBT01004528.1_pt1 | contig 23581 bp, 30 predicted proteins | sample 2277101 | NCBI WGS metagenome assembly SDBT01 (sample SAMN10404973, study PRJNA504765) | marine sediment metagenome | isolation source: marine sediment core GS10_PC15, 103 cmbsf | place: Arctic Ocean: Southern Knipovich Ridge | collected 2010 | reverse complement strand
ATATAACTTTAACCCAATACAAGACCAAAGGAGTAGACGATGGATTACTTATCAAGTAATGGCAGGACTTATAACATTGACGTTCCTGACGAGGGTGGTTGTTTTCTGTGCAATGGTTGCGAAGTTCTTTGCTCAGAAGAGGTTATGCGCGGCACGGAGACAGAGTATTATTTAATGCGTGATGGTGGTCGTCCTTTTAATCATTTAGATCATTTGATTGATTCTTTTGTTATTCCTGAGTTTGAGGAGTAGACATGGCATTATGTGCAAATAACTGTAGTAAGGAAGCTCAGGGCAAGAGTAAGTACTGCTCTCCCTCTTGTAAAGTGGCCTATAACCGTAACAAGGGAAAGTCTATCGAAACAAACCGTAACAACGAAGCTGGTCCTGTTCAGAACGACGAGGTTGTTATCGACGCCAATAGCAATCTTATGGTTATTTCTCTTGAACACTATCTGGCCAATGTTATTATTGAGGGCCAAACAAGTTACGCTGAGCGTACTCATCCAGAGAAGTTAAACTGGGGACCACGGATGGACACTGCTGATCTTGCGTCCAGTCCGTATCTTGCTAATCGTGTTCCCATTCCCGGCGATTTTGATTATTGTGGAGTTTTTATAGGAGAAGAAAATGGATTGTAAAATGAGTATCTTGGATGAAAAATACATCAACTTCACAAAATGGGTAAACAGTATAAAAGACCAAAGAGGACCTGAGTCAACTTTGACGATCAAGCAGGTTTGCGATATGTTGGATTTGCTCGATAAGATGGAGACGAAAACGGACAAGATTATATTGGACACCTTTGGCATGGAACCTAAAACAGGAGAAGAAGAATGTCAGGTAACGGCGAACTATTAACACAGGAGGCTGCTGAGGATGAACCAGAAGTTCGCCTTTTGCGGCTGGAGACTACTATGGGCCATTTGATTGGTCAGATTATGAACTTGAACGCTGCGACAGGTGCGGCCTCACGAAAGTTCAAGGATCACGACATCGCTATTAACGGTACGAATGATGCAATTCGTCAGATGGTGAAAGTAAAAAGGTTTTAAGGAGCAATAATGGCACACAAAAGTGGATACAAAGGCAAAAAGGTCTCTAAGGCCACTAAGAAGCGTGCGAAAAAGGCACACAGGAGTAAATAAGGAGAAGTTATGAAATTTGATAAAATAGTAGAAGATGTTCCTGTTACTATGCAATACCGCAAAGTCAGAGGCAAGAATGTAGCCAACATGAATCTTGCCTGTTGTGATTGCGGGTTGGTTCACAATATCGCTTTCGTACCATTACGGACAAGACTGAGAGCCTACTTCTGGCGTGATAATCGAAGAACCGCCAACCATAGAAGAGGCAGAAACAAATGAACCAAATAGACCAAATTTGTGCTGTCAGTGCCCCATACTGGGCGTGGGTAAATAAACTACTCATTGACGGTAGACCTTTTAACTTGAAGGGCCGCCGTTACCAGGCAGAGATGATGCGCTCCAAGACCGACGATGGTAAGGTCAAGACTAACGAGGTCATCAAGAAAGGTTCACAGACCGGAGCTACGATAGGTAAATCCATCGAAATAGTTCATGGTGCTTTGCATGGCATATACCCGCAGGGCATCATATATTATTTCCCGTCCAAGGTAGCTGTTGAAGATTTCTCTGGTAGCAGATTCAAGCCTTTATTGACGGATAACGAACAAATAAAGAAATACTGTAACGATATAAACTCTGTCTATAAGCGAAGAATTGCCAAAACGAATGTGAGTTTTTTAGGTTGTACTGGTACGACAATAATCGGTGGGATAGCTAAGGACTCTACTTCTGTACGGTCTACGCCTGCTGACTGGATTCTCTTGGACGAGAGAGACCTCTTCGATGATGAGATGGCCTCTCAGGTCAACCAGAGGCTTGGAAACTCCACGATAAGGCGCAGGTCTGACATGGGAACACCAAAGCTTCCTGATGACGGCATAGACAGATTGTACGGCAAATCTGACATGCGACGCTGGCAGATAAAGTGCGACTGCCGAAAATACACATGCATGGAGAGTGAGTTCCCGAACTGCATCGGTGTTGACGACAATGGTAGAGGTTATCCTGAATGTGTTCATTGTGGCAGGGAGATCGACAGAAATGAGGGGTCGTGGCAGATGGACTCACCTCATAAGGATACGGTAGGGTATTGGTGTTCTCAATTACTTAATCCAAACCGTCCGCTGGCTCAAGTATTGAAAGAATATGACGATCCAGAGGAATACGATACTACCGAGGCTGAGTTCCAGAGAACCGTCCTTGGAAATGCTTTCGCCCGCGCTGAGGATGTACTGAGAGAAACCGAAGTATACCAATGCTGTACACGGGACCAGATGGCAAACTCTCACGAAGGTCCTTGCGCAATGGGGTTCGATGTGGGGTATCCGATAATTCATGTTATCATAGGTCATAGAATCGGTAACGACAGATACAGGATAGTTAAGATTGCCCGTGTTCCAAACTGGGAAACACTCCACGACCTTGCTCAAAGGTTTAATGTTAAAGCGACTGTCGGTGATGCTATGCCGGAAAGTCATAAGATACGTGAATGGGCCAAATCCGAAGCATCTTATGGTAACACTGTGTATCCTTGCTACTATGCACCTCATTTAAAGATGTTTGATAACTGGGGTTCTGATAATATTGTAAAAGTAAACCGCACTGACATCTTTGACGAATCTCATCAGATGGTAGTAAATCCCGGCAGGATGTTGATTCCAAGAAATTGCGAAGAGGTTAAAGTATTTGCACACCAGATGTGCATGGCAGCGAAGTTCTTAGAAACTGATACAAAAGGAGCTTCTTCTTATCGGTACAAAAAGATAGGCGACAAGCAGGACCATTACCGCAATGCCTTGAACTATCTTTTCCTTGCATGTAAAAAGGTAGGTGCGATAAAAAGTCAAAGAGAAAAACGAAAAGAGATTACACAGGATTTAACTTATCGGCTTGGAGAAAGAAGATGATTGACGGCGAGACACGGAAAAAAATAAATTGCATTGGTGAAAGATTAGCGTTGACATTGCCTGACTTTTATGGTAAAGTGTCGTTTAATATACAAGATGGCAAGTACATAAACTCCAACGTGGAGCAGAGTATTAAGCCAAGTAACCTTAATAAAGGAACAAAAAATGTATGAAGTAAAATGCAGGATCGAAGGCGTTGTGCCAATAATGTTTTGCAGGTTTCCTCTACCAGCGAAGCCCGGCGACACTAAAAAGAGGAAGAAACAAACGATTGAGGAGAAGCTGTGGGTGGACGATGGTGGTGTTTATATTCCAACGGATAATCTTCGGATGATCCTGATCGGCAACAAACATCGTACCGGAGCAGCAAAGATATATGGAACTGAGTACGAGTCCAAAAAAGGGACGAAATACCTGAACTTTGCCAAGGCGTGCATCTGGGTAGTTGGCGATAATGGCAAAGTCTATTTCGAGAAGACTCGCAAAACATGGGACGATACTGATGTCAGATCGTTTATCAATGCGACCGGCGGCAGAGATACTACTGAAAGACCTGTTTTGAATACGCCGTGGAGTCTTAACTTCAATGTTCAGGTAACTGATGATAGCGTACCTTCTGATATTGTGCGAGAGTTTTACAACGTAGCTGGTATGCGTTGCGGTCTCGGCGTATATGGTCCGACCTTTGGCAGGTTCATAGTTAAGGAATGGAAGACAATCTGATGAGACGCGAACTGATTAGAACAGAAAAGAAAGGATGGGATTTGAACTGAAAGCAACATGAATAGACCAGAACCGACAGGACCAGACAGGAGCAGAAGTGATTTGACTTGAACTGAGAGCAAATGGAACGGATATGACGAGAATGGATATGAATAGATGAGACGTGATTTGATTTGAAGGCAACATGAGTCGAGAAGACATGAAAAGAGAAGAAGCGAACAGACTTGAATTGATTTGAAAGCAAGCCGACTTGAGTGGAATGGAAAAGAGCGAAAAGGAAGTGAAGCGAGATGATAAGAGTTGAAATCAAAAAGTAAATAAGAACCTTAATCAAAGGAGTACAAAATGGTAACATTACAAATGACGGAAGCGAAAGCAAGGAAGTTGGAAAAAGTTGAAGACTTGGCTTTGGATGCGATCAGGGAGGCGTTGGACGGTACTGTTGAAGCTGATGACGAAAAGGTCAAGGTAGCAGTGAAAACAATGTCGGTAGTGGCAAAGAATCGCCAGACTTCGACGCATCGAGTAGGTATTGATTTTGGTATGGCGTCAAGTATTGCCACAGATGAGCAGCTTAAGAAATACATCGAGGCTACATCGCCGCATATCAAAAAGGCGTTGGCTGGTAAAGTATCGTAAAAACTAAATAGCAGTTGGGTACTTGTAAAAACGAAGCCCTATTACCTTAGCCGGTAGTAGGGCTTTTTTAATGAAACTATTTTTAGGAGCCAGTAATGTCAGTAATTAAAAAAGCACAGAAGCAGGCAGAAAAAAGAGCAAAGCGGGCGATCCAGTATCCAGTTGAGGTTGCACCTGAACCAACTCCTGAGCCAGTAAAGAAAGCAAAGAAGAAAACTGCAAAGAAGAAAACGAAGAGGTCGTAAGTGGTAGCCACAAAAGACAACGAAACTTATCTAAAGCAGCAATTTTGGCAAGTTGAAGGGTCTATCACCGTCCAACAGGCCATACTTGGTGCTGATGCGCTTACCCACGCAGCAGTTAAGGCACTTGCCGCCGCCAACAAAGTCTTGATAGAAATACCTCAAGGCTGGTTAGCGGCGGAGCTAAGGTTCTATTCTGATGGCTCTGAGAATGATGAGGACATTCTTGAGTTGTATGCCGCGGCAACATCTGACTCAAACCCTGATCACTATCGGCACTTTGCTCAGTTGACGACTAAAGTAGGGACGCAGGAGTACGGGAGCAATAAATTCATTGACACGATAAACGCTGACGCTAACTGGTTGACCAACAAAGGTGAGGTGAGTCCTGCGAACGATACTTACGCATCTTATGCGTTTAACTTACACGGGCACTCACATATTCTTGTAATAGCCAGTACGTTGACCAGCACAACTTTGAGCGTAGAGGTAAAAAAGGTATGAGTAACGAAATTGCCCACGGCGCAGATTCAGCATTAGACCTATACGCTCTCGTATATAGGTTTAGCGACAAGGTTATATACAGTGTTGCGAATAGTGCTTTTGAAGCGATAGGTACTTGGAACGACGCTCGCGCTGATGCTTGCGACATAGTAATGGCAGATGTAGGTGATAGCCATTGGGCTGATTTTCCTGTTGTTGATAGAGGTGTGTACTTTGTGTTGATTAAGGTTCGTGCGACCGGCGCACCATTGGCGAGTGATAAAGAGACCGGTCAGGGTGTAATGTACTGGGACGGCCAAAAGGAAATAAATATGCTAACTGAAATTAAATCATGGCAGAAGAACGGATAACGACATGCAGAAAGAAAAACATAAATCAGAAGAAACAAAGGTCACTGAGGATATTGCATCCAAGCTCGTAAAGAGGATAGTAGTTAAAGAAGGTGGCCTGTTTCTTACTGGTCCCGGTGGTGGGCCGATAGAGATGTTGGCGCAAGGTGATATTGGCTCACAAGGCCCTGCTGGAAACACCGGACTAACCGGCAGGAAAGGCGACATCGGTTCTGTCGGTGTGCAGGGCGAAACCGGACCATCTGGACCACGAGGCATTAAAGGTGTCGTAGGTGGCCCCGGCGATGTAGGCCCCAAAGGCGACCATGGCAAGCAAGGACCCGCTGGCATTGACGCTACTGGCACAAGAGGCCCGAAAGGTGATGAGGGTAGTATGGGCATCTGCGGCCTAAGTGGTCCCACTGGCAAACAGGGGCCTATCGGCCATACTGGCGAGATCGGTCCTGTCGGCGCGAGAGGATTTGATGGCCAATCGATTACTGGAAAAAAAGGCCCGCAAGGTGAACCTGGCATATCTCCACAAGAACTATTGTTGTTAGTCAATCGGATTGCTATTCTGGAGGCAAAATGAGCGGTGGAAGACCAAAAATCCAAACGCCTGCTGACCCTCCGCCGATAGCTCAGCCTATTCCCGGCAGGGCAGAAAAAGAGGCTAAGAAAAAGGTTCGGCGACGTGCAGGTGGTGGTAGACAATCTACGATATTTGCTGGAAGAATGAACGCAGATAGAACAATATTAAATACTCGGTTGGGATAAGATGCCAGCAACTGCTAAACAATATATTGAGAGAATGAAACGACTTGAAACGGATAGAGCTAATTTTGATGAACAGTTCCAAGACTCCGCAGACTACGCTATGCCTAATAACAGCCAGATAATCTCTGAGCGGTCAAGCGGTGAAGTACTGATGGATCTGTTCGATACCACCGCAGAGGAGTCTAATATCCAACTGGCTTCCGGTCTGTATTCGTTCTTATTCCCGGCTGCTACCCGTGCATTTGAATTAGAAACTGACGACGAGATATTAGCCGAAAAAGACGAAGTAAAACAATGGTTCGATAAGGTAACTACGTTAATCCATAAATATCTTATTAGCAGTACGTTCCGTGAGGCGTTCTTTGAATACTTGAAATCATTAGGTGTCTTCGGCACAGGATGTCTATATGAGGAAAAGGGCAAGAAAACCGTCATCGTATTTATAAATTATTTAATGCGTGATATTTACATCATTAGAAACTCGGATGGTGAAGTTGATACAGTATTCAGGCGGTTCAGGTTTTCCTCTCGTCAGGCTGCTCAGGAGTTTGGGCTTGAAAACTTAGGCGAAAAGATTAAAACTGCGTATGATAGCGTAGTTGACCGAGACAAGAAGTTTGAATTTCTACACGTTGTAGAACCCAGAGAAGAACGCGACCCCGAAGCTGATGACCCGAAGAATATGCCTTGGTCAAGTGTCTATATCTCAAGAGACGAAGGCGAGTTTGTAAATGATGCAGAAAGCGGTTACGAAGAGTTTCCATACCAGGTAAGCGTATTCGACAAAGACTCACTTGAAGATTATGGTCGCAGTCCAACACAAAAAAAACTACCTGACATTAAAATGGCTAACGAACTCAAGAGGATCAGGGTCAAGGCGTGGGACAAGATGGTTGACCCGACCATGTTAGTCAAAGACGATGGTTCTGTTTGGCCTCTTACTACGAAACCCGGTGGTGTGGTTTTTTATCGAGATGAGCCACCGACATATTGGGAGTTCAAAGGAAATCTCGCCGAGATCAACAACGCAATATCCGAGACTAAGCAGGAAATACAAAAAGGCTACTTCGTTGATATGTTCGACCCGTTGATTGACAAGCAGAACATGACAGCGACCGAGGTACAGGCAAGAGTTGAACAGAAGTTACGGTTCCTTACCCCGATAATCGGCAGACTGCAAAGCGGTTTATTTAACCCTATGATTCAGCGAGTGATAGGTATTCTGAGCAGACAAGGTAAATTACCTGAAATGCCTCCTGAGTTATCGGAAAAAGAGTTTAGTGTAATGTATCTTGGCAGACTTGCTCTTGCTTTAAGAACTATCGAGACCGAGGGATTGACTAAGACTTTGGCAGAGTGGTCGCCGTTGGGAGATATGGGCATACTCGAATGGCTCGACCACATCAACGTCCCAGTAGCGTTCAGGGATTCAGCAAGAAACAACGGAGTGCCTGCTACATGGCTCAGGAGCGAGGATGAAGTAAAACAAATACAGGACGACAGGAACGAAGCGGCGGCGGCACAACAGGCGTTAGAGGCCGCACCAGAACTTGGTAAAGCGTATAAAGCAACGAGTGGAAAACCAGAAGAAGGTTCATTGGCAGCTAATTTAACTTAGGAGAAGAAATGGAACATTTTAAGAGTTTGAGTCAAGAAAAAGAAAAGGAATATCGTGAAGCATGTGAGTTCGCAATACAGCAGACTACGCACATACAGGCGTTGTTCGCAGGCGACAAGGGCGACCTTGGACTAAAAGCCATTGACGGTGTAACCGGGTACGAACACGACCCGTTTGACCCGGACCCTTACAAGAGTGCGTATAAGGCAGGAAAAAGAGCCGTGTCGGTTATCCTGCGAGATATGATAAAAAGAGATGTTAAAAAAGCGAAAGCAGAAATGGAGAAGAAAAATGAGAGAAGAATGTAGACATTGTGGTGCGAAGTTAAAGCACGACAAAACCAGCGACCAATACGATCCTGAATACTGTTCGGGTTTGTGTCGGAAACTCGATGGCTCCGAACCGTATGTAAAAACGGTGGAAGAGCAGGCCATGGTTGTAGAAGTGGTAAAGAAACGAAACCCCGCTTCGCTTGAGGACTACAAAAAAAACGTACCAAGTAGGTATGCCCGCAGGTTCCAGCCGGAAAAGCTGAATTGGTCAAAACACAGGATGAACAAAGAGGAACTGGAACAAGCCGGATTCCGCGCCAACCGTGAACCGATTCCGGGTGATTGGGATTATGGAACTGGGGTTGCGAGGGAACCCGTTACTCTTCCAAAAGGTGCCACCAGAACAGCGGTAGAATTGGGACAATTAGAACAAGCAAAGAGGAATGCGGCAGTGATGGCCCAGAAACCTCCGAGCGAATGGGAGCAAATGAAAGAGAAAGCCAAAGGTCTGAACATAAAGATTTTTGGCAAAAGCAAAGAACAACTTGCGGCCGAAATAGCAGAGAAGGAGGCCGAAAATGCGTAATCCTTTCAGAAGAGGCTTCCTGCCGTTCTATTGCTTAGACGGAGATAGTGGCGACGGCGGTGGCGGTGGCGGCGGTAATGTAAGCGTTATAAATACCGATGGTAATTTCACTGATGATTTTCATGGATCGCACGGAGAGGAAAACAGGGAGTACCTGTCAAGATACAAGACACCATCTTCTCTTGCAAAAGCCAATGTCGAACTCAGGAAGAAGTTTAGCAAGAACCCTGACACAATGGTAGAGATACCGTCCGAGACCTCTGGCGAAGACGTGAGGGCCGCATGGGGCAAGGCTAACGGCGTACCCGAAACGGTGGATGGCTACGAATATAACTATTCTAACGACTTTGCCACGAAACTCGGTCCACTTGATGATGAGAAGATGTCTGCCTCAAGGGAGTTCGCGCACAAGGAATTAGGTTTATCACCCGCCAAGTTCCAGAAACTCCTGGACTTCTACCACACAAACATATTGGCAGACGCTGATAGTGGCATGGCTCAGATGGACGAGTTGACCGATCAGAGGTTTAACGAGGGTACGGGCATACTCAAAGGGCTGTGGCTTGACGGAACCGACGACCGAACCAAGGCCGCTCTTGCACATCTCCAGAAGTACGGAGAGATCGAAGTTAAGGGCGCAGACGGCGAGATGATAAATCCATTAGCAAAGCTGTTCGAGGAAGCTCCGCAGCTAAAGCAATCTCCGTGGCTGACCATGATAATGGACAACATGGCATCAAAGATGGGCGAAGCTGGCCGTAAGGGTGGTAGCGATACTGGAGCATTGTCGTTAGATGGGATAAACTCTCAAATAGCCGACGTTCGCGCACAGCAGAACGCGATAAAAGAAAAGAATCCTGTTAATTTCAAGGGAAACCCAGAATTTAAACGCCTTGAAGAATCACTCAAGGTTCTATACCAAAAGAAACCAGCCTAATGGATAAACAATGTAAGACATGTAAAGAGACTAAGCCTTTAGATTTTTTTGGCATAACGAGGCAGAATAAAGACGGACATTCTGGTCATTGCAAGCTTTGCATAAATGCCTATTGGAGACGTAAATGGAAGAACGCTACGAAAAAAAGAAAACGAAGTCCAGAAGCAGAAAAAAGGTTAAGAGAACAACATGTATTTAAGGTATTTGGTCTTAGTGTTGATGGCTACAATGAAATGTTTGCCACACAAAAAGGAATGTGTGCTATTTGTGGCACCCACCAATCAGAACTAAAGAAATTATTTGCTGTTGACCATGACCATGAAACAGGTAATGTTAGAGGCCTACTGTGTCAAAAGTGTAATACCGCGATAGCTTTTCTTAAGGATGACGCCGAAATAATGGAGAACGCGATTGTTTATTTAAACAAAAGGAAGGTAAGAAAAAAGCCTGCGTAAGGCTTATATATTCAGATACCCGCGATGTAACGAATTGCGTCGCGCCCTGTGCTTTGTGCTAAAGTGGCACCGCCCCAGTAAGGCGAAAAAGGTAACAGGAAAGCCCCAATCTTTGGACACCCTTTCCGATTAAACGATAATTTTAATTTGAAAGGCAAAACATGAGTTCAAAGATTAACATGACAGGAGGCATCCCAGTTTGGTTTACGTCAAAATTTCACGACGACCTGTATTTGGAATGCCAGAAAGACGAATCTCGATTCGGGCAAGCCGTAAGGATTGAAACCGATCTCATGTCGAACGAAGATAAAGCGTTTGATATGATGAGCGAGTTTGAATTGCAGGAAAAGACCGGCAGAAACCCCGAAACACCTGAGATGGACCCAAGCACACAGAGACGTTGGGTTGATACGACTCCGTATCACAACTCTGTACTGTTTGATATGGACGACGACCTTGACAAAAAGTTGTCGCCAACAGGTGATTTTGTTACATCGTTCAAAAACGCCGTCCAGCGCAAGAAAGATGTAATTATCTTCAATGCGTTTGAGGCTGCAACTACGTCCGGTCGTCGAGGCGGTGGTGGTTCTACTATCACTTGGGCTAATCAGGACGGTAATGTAAAGTACACCGGTCTTAATACCGGTCGTACAATCGCTCACGATACCGCAGTCGGCAACGCTTCGGCTTCCGATACCGGTATGACAACCGAAAAGATAGAGCTTATTCTGGAATACTTCGCCAATAACGAAGTAAGCCCGAATATTCCTATCTGGTGTGCAATTTCACCACGTCAAGGAACAAATCTCTTTGGTCAGGAAGAGTATGTCAACATCGACTACAACAACCAGAAACCGCTTCCGGCGGGCAGAGTTCTTAGGAACTGGATGGGCATAAACTGGATTGTTGACCCGCTGGTTGTTGCTGGTACGAACAACGATGTCGATGGCGATACAAATGTAGTTGAGTGCTGGGCATGGGCACAGGACGCGATGATTCTTGGGATAGCCGATAGTCTGACTATCAAGATAACCGAAGAGTCCACGCGGTCCTATTCTCAGCGTGTATACGTTCACATGAACATGGGTGCCATGAGATTCGATGAATGCAAAGTCATTAAAATCGAATGTCAGGCTTAATTTAATTTTTGCGGGTGCTTCCCGCTTAGAAAAGGAGTAACACATGAGTTATGATAATATGAACCACGAATCAGACCAGTCGGCATGGAAAATGAGGGTTGAAAGCTTGTATGCTGACCGGGACATTTTTCACCCAACAGCGGACAGAAAGTTCCCTCTCGGTGCCATTGCCGAGGCAAGGGACGGTCGTAAATGGCGGTATCAACAGAACGGTGCTGGTACATTAGTTAAGGCGTTAGGTCAACAGGCCGCTGTAGAGATCGCTGGTTGGGTCGATGAGGTCCAGACCAACAATCCCGACCTGCCTTCTCTTACCGACAAACTCTTAATGGTGACTATGACAACTACTGCTGTCAAAGATGAGTTCGTTGATGCCTACCTGTGGGTAGAGGAAGGAACTGGCGAAGGCGAGATGTATCTTGTCAAGGGCAACAAGGCTGGTGTAGCTAACGCTACAACCGGCTTTGATATTCTCTTTGAAATCGCTGACCAAGGCGGGCTTCGTGAAGCGTACATTGCTGCGGCGACCATATCCATCAAGGTTAATCCGTACAAGGACGTTATTGTGTTCCCGACCGACCCGACTGGTATTTGCACCGGTATTTGTCACACAACAGTCACGGCTGAATATTACTTCTGGGGACAGGTACACGGTCCTTGTGTTGTAATGAACGGTACTGATGCCATTGTTACCGGCGACTGGATTGAAATTGGCGGCCAAGCCGAGGGTGTTTGTTCCTTGCATGATGACGGAACAGCATTTGAAGGTACTGTACAAATTGGCTACGCAATTAGAGCAGCAGCTTCTGGCGAAGCGGCGTTAATCTTCTTAACCATAGAATAGAAAGGAGTACAAAATGAAACGATTACTTACAATTTGTTTAGTTTTACTGCTTTGTGCTTCTGTCTATGCAACTCCGGTTGGTCAGGGAGACGTAGCTGTGTCAGTAGCAGCCGTGAAAGTAGACACTGCTTCACTTATCCAACTTGCTGCTGACCAACTGGGACAGATAAACAATGCTGGCAATGTGTTTTATGCTGACAGTAATGCTGGTGGCTCTGGTACTGGTGTGGATTGGACTAACGCGGTAACAACTATTAAGGCCGCTGCGCTCAAGTGTGCATCAGACAACGGCGATGTTCTCCTTGTTGCTCCGGGTCATGCTGAGACGCTCACTGCCGCTGATGATGTGGACATTACCAGAACTGGTCTTAGAATTTTCGGCCTCGGTGTTGGCGAAAATCGCCCAACCCTGACGTACACCGCTAATGGCGAGTTTGTATTCGGTGCCGATGACGTAGAAATTCACGGGTTTAACTTTATAGCTGGCGATGCTGTTGTACATGCCATCGACGTTGAGGCTGGAATGGAAAACTTCATTATCAATGACTGTCGGTTTTGGACTACGTCTGTAAACACCGATGAGTTTATCGACTGTATCGACATAGCGGCTGGCAGCGATAATGGCAAGATTACAAACTGCGAGTTCGAGATAGGTGCTGCTTCTGCGGTATCTGCTATCAGTCACGTTGGAAGTGATTTTACTGAAATATCCGGCAATCTCTTTTCTGGTGACTTTTCAACTGCTGCTATTGAAGATGCCACAACTGCATCTATCTGGATGGTTATTAGGGATAACACTATCATACAGGGCGATACGGCTGGCGCACTTAACGCAGTAGCAGCTATTTCGTTGAAAGCTGATACATCGGCAGTGATTATAAACAACGAGATTTTCACTGGTACAACCGAGGCTCTGTCTATTGTTTCGACAGTAGGGCTTTTATCTGGTAATAGCTTCAACGCAACCGCTGGTAGTGTATTAGAGGCTGGAAAGACGTATGCAGTCCAGATGTCTATGCCCTCAGCTACTGATGATAATTTGTTCCTTGTCGCCGGTGGTGAAATTTTGATTACCAGTCTTACGGGTTACATAACAACGGATATTGGTGCAGCAGCGTTTGATATATCAATCATAATGGACCACATTGACCAAGACTTTGAGTTTACAAGCAACCTTGATGTTCAGGCTGGCGTAGATGGTGGGTTGATAATTTTCAGTACCGCACAACCCGCTGCTCCAGAGTTGTTAGGTATCGGTGCTAATGCGGGCGCAGGTAATCCTATGGCACCATGGCACTCTCCAGCAGGCATGATTGAATTATTAGATGCCGGTGGTGGGACAACTGGTGCTATAACATGGTCTATGACTTTTATACCACTTGCCGAAGGCGTTACAGTAACACCACAGTAAGTTTTTAACGGGGGCGGCTTTCGGGTCGTCCCCATATTTTGAAAGGAACAAAGCCAAAATGGTTGATTTTTGCCGACGAAAATTTATAGGTATACTGGCATCTTTACTTGCCTTTCCCCGCTTAGTTTTTGGGCGTGGACGTGGCAGGTATTCTGGACTTAACCTTGAAGACAGGAGAGGGCATGGTAAGAAGTTCATCCTACCCACCGACCTTGTAGGCTGCAAATTATACCTGCGTGGAGACAAGGGTTTAACTGTTGGAGCCAAAAATGTCATCACGCAGTGGGACGATCAATCAGGCCAGAATAATCACATGACCCCACAGATACCACCTGACTTGCGGGCGGCTGCATGGGTAAGTGGTAGTTTTTATGGGATTGCTTACACAGTAGCCCACAGTGGTTCGTTCTGGTCATCCGATACAAGTGATAATATTACTGAGCCAGGTGTTTCAGGTTGGACGAATATAGACGCTGATACCGCACAGGTCTATGCGGCGGGAACCACTTATAATACAGGCGATCATGTTCTTGGTGCAGGGAGTACATGGAGGTCGCTGGTTGATGCCAATACTGGCCAGACTCTTGAGGAAGGTGCAAACTGGGAAGAGACAACTGCCGTGCAAACTAAAGAGGTTGCGACTGGACTGAATGGTCTTAGTACGGTTGATTTCATTCTAAACCGTGCGAATAATCTTGGTAGGAGGATGGAGGCACTGTTTAGCAGTCCAATGCTTGGTGATGGGTACACTATAGGAGTGATAAAAAAGACTGATGTCTTTGCAGAAGAGGATAAGGGTGGCGATTACGTCCTCGATGGACTTGGGGCAAGATTTGATATTGAAAGGCTTACTTTAGCAGCAAACGGCTCTGAAGGAGCTACAACAACCCAAGTAGCTGGTACTGCTGATGGGATGTCTACATCTAATGTTGATACAGCGTCATGGCAATCATTCATCTGGACAGAGGCGGCAAGTAGAGAATTCTGGCTTGACGGAGTTTCGGTAGACACTGACATAAGCAATAGTCCTAAATCAAAGATCAGGGGTATATGTCTTGGCGATAAGTTTCTTCATGGCGACAACAAACGAAACTGGTTTGACGGTGAGATCGCTGCCGTGTTTGTATTTGACCGAAAACTTAACCCCGCTGAAATAGCCGCTCTCTATGCTGGAGAACAGGCGATATGGGGGATATAAGAGAAGAGGCTATAAAGAACTGGCCTGTCTGCGGGCATAAATGCAAAGGAAAACATGGTTGCTGTAACCCAGGAAGTTGTCGAGCGAACAAAGGATATTACCATCCAACAGAAAGGTTTAAGATTGGCTGGGATAAACTTGTTAAGTATTGGGACAACATTACAGGCTTCTGGTCAAAGACCGGATGCAGATTACCTCTTGAACTGAGGTCGATTGAATGTTTGACGTATAAATGTAATGGTAAATTCAAATAACGAAAGGAAAGTATTATGAGGAAGTTAATTATTTTGACATTAGTGTTATTGGCAATCGCATGTATGGGCAGCGTACTTACTACTAAGGTTGCGCCATATCAGAATTTAGTGGTATCTGCTGCCGGTGCCGAAACACAACTCACAACAGGAGCTACCACTTATTTTAATCCCGGCCTACCAGACCCCGGCACAGACGCATTACGACCAAAAGACATAAAATCTTTATGGGGCAAAGGTAGTGAAACGGAGGCAAATAATGTTGTCTTTACCTGTTATGCCACAGCCTCAGCCAACGATACCTGTGAAATGGAAATATATGGTATTGCTGATGGTGGTGCGCCTGAAAGAATTGCTGAGATTATTTGGATATTCGGAACTGCTCGCCACACGTCAACTACTGTTCTATGGGCCGATACATGTACGATAACAACAAACTACCATTTGAAAGCAATAACTGTTGCTGACGATGCAGACAATGTTATAGCGAAGATGTTATTCGATGCCACAGGGTACAGGTATCTCTACGCGATAGCGTATGGCACGGCTACGGGTGCGGCTACGAATATCACGGTTAAGATGCGACCATATTAGGAGTTTACCATGAGCATTACAGACAATGCTGCAAAAACTTGTACGAAATGCAATATAGGCAAAAGCTTATCTGTTTTCGGAAAAGACAAGCAAAAAAAAGACGGATTAACTTCTTGTTGTCAAAAGTGCCGCGCCGAAGACCATAAGGTGTATTATCACGAAAACAAAGAACACGTTGATAGCCGCAATACAAAAAAATACCATAAAATAAAATACACAGACGAGTTCAAGACCAAACGGTACGCGGCTCATATCAAAAGAAATTACGGAATTACAATATCAGATTATAATGATATGTATATCGAACAAGGTGGGCGATGCGCTATTTGTGGGAGACATCAGACCGAGTTTTCCCGAAGACTACTCGTTGACCATTGCCATGAAACCGAAATTCTTCGTGGACTGTTGTGCTATAACTGCAATACCGGCCTCGGCCAATTTGGTGATAAATTACAGCTTATAAAGAATGCAGTTAAGTACTTGGAGATAAAGCCATGAGTATGGTAGATAATGCTGCAAACATAGCAGCCTGTAACCAGTCATTAGGTATGTTAGGCGCAGAAGAAATTACCGTAGCCGGTACGACCGACCAGAACCATATCTACTGCACGACCTTCTTTGACGATGCGCGTGATGAGATATTAGCGGCGGCGAGGTGGAGCTTTGCCATGAAACGTGCCTACGCCATCCAGACGACTAAACCGATATTTGGCCCGGATAACGCTTTCACTAAACCTACCGACTGTATAAAAGTTTGGGGAATAGCCGAGGCCCCTGATGCTTTATGGGACCCTGAGGCCGCTTTAATTGTTACTGACGAAGGCGAAACCGCTCTGTCGTGGGAGTTGGATAAGATATTTCTTGCTGGCCAGTATATTACTTCTGACACGTCTGGTGCTGATTTGACCTATCTGGTTGATACAACATTTACGGGTGCGGTAGAAGCTACTGACCTTGCGTCTAACGCGACTTCCCAAGGCGCAGACTTAAAGGTACTCGCAGTTGAATACGTCTACCAAAGAACTGATGTTGACGCATGGCCTGTCGCGCCAAGACAGGCTTTTATCATCAATCTTGCTCGGATGTTAGCTCCTGCGGTTAAGCAGAACGAAGAGGCGAGTTTAAATCTCCAGTCTATGTTATACGGTGGACCACAAGTTACCGGCTACATTCAGATAGCCAGAACGATTGACGCGCAGGAAAGCGGGCCAATGTCAGTAACAACCAGAACGCTTCTAACTTCAAGGCGGACAAGGAGGGGTTATTATTCGTAAGGTATTCTTAATTCTTATATTGTTAGTAGGTTCGGTAGCTGTTGCCGATAATCCGTACAGAACCATAAATAACCTCAATGCTGGCGAATTAACACCTTTATTAGATGGCCGTGAGGACTTGGTAAAGTATCAGTCCGGTTTGTCTACAATGGAAAACGCTATCCCTATCCCGCAAGGCGGGGCGGAGAAACGTCCGGGCACTAAATATATAGCCGAGGTTAAGACATCTTCGCTGAAAACCCGGCTCTTACCTTTTGAGTTTTCTACAACGCAATCATATATCATAGAGGCAGGAAACCAATACTTTAGGTTTTATGCTGGTGGTGAGCAAATAACGTCAGGTGCCGGAACGGAAGATTTAAGTGGCCACACACTTGTTGCTCACTGGTTATTTAATGACAATCTTGGTACGACCGCCGTTTTGGATGACGACGGAGGAACGTATGATGGAACAGCTACAACTAACACTGACGCGATACACAAAGATGGTTATGTGGGAACTGGTTGTTTTGAATTAGGTGCAACTCATTACGTTACCGTTTCCGACAACGCGGCCTTTACCTTTGATGACAAAGGCGACGGGCTTGGATCAGGAGACGACTTTAGCATTGGAGCGTGGGTATCTTATGTATCTAATGGCACTATACAGCAAATTGTAACCAAATCTGACGTGTCTCACCAAGAGTACCTTTTCCGTATCGACAGCGACGGGAAGCTGAATATGCGACTAACTGATAACAGTGCAACCAAGCAGTGTGGCCGTTCCGCTGATGTTGCAATGCTTAACGGGTGGCATTTTGTAGTAGTAACTTACGAACCATCTGCAAATAATCCTTGGAGCGGAAACAATGCAGCAGATGATATGATTTTGTATATGGACGGCGCAGTAGTGGCATCTACTGCTACTTGTGAAACAGGTTACGACGGCATGGAAAATAAAGACGCTGATCTTCTTGTCGGCGCACTTCTTTTTCCCGCCGCAACACAAAATTGGGTTGACCAAATTGACGACGTTTTTATAACCAGCGATGTCTTGACAGCCGGTGAAATTTTAGCTTTGTATGGGTCGCTTACAAGTGCTTATGAAATAGAAACACCGTATCTCACTGCTGATTTATTTAAACTAAAATACAAACAGTCTGCCGATGTTCTATATATTACTTATCCAGACTACGAACCACGCAAACTGTCAAGAGTAAGCAATACGTCGTGGACACTTGATGTAATAGGTATCGAGGACGGTCCTTTCAGGACACAGAACACAGACGCCGCAAAGACGATTACAGCAGATGGAACTACCGGCTCTATTACTTTGACGGCGACAGGTCATGCTCCCTTTGTTGGAGGAACCACTGCTGGCCAAATACCAAGCGGGGCATTAGCCACTTCAAAATCGCAGACAGGGGCATTATTTAAACTCGTTCATCCGATAGATGAGTTGGAGTTCAAAGAAGAACTTGAAAGCGACTTTGCTGCTGGGCAGGTAGAAGATACAAGCTGGGTAGACTGTGGGATTTTGTACAAAGGTGCTACATGGGCACTTGTTACCGGAGATACATGGTTTGGTACAATCAAGGTACAGAGAAATTATACTATTGGCGCTGCTGTCGGTAACGGTCCCGACGAGGGTGCGTCAGTGGGCTGGGAAACGGTACTGTCTTTTTCCTCTGGAGCAGGTGCAGCGGTTGATGCTCGCAATGTTTCTGAGACTGGAATCGAGGATGATGGCGATGCTCAGTATAGGGTCATTTACGCAGACGAAACGGCAGATGATACGGTTAGTGTCTACTTTTCTACCGACCAAACCGAGCATGTTGGCGTCGTCAAGATAACAGCGATAACCGATAGTACCACGGCCACCGGAACTGTCTTGGCCACACTTGCGTCTACTGACGCTACCCATAAATGGTGTGAGGGGGCATGGAGCAACTATCGAGGCTGGCCGGGCACAGTAGCGTTCTTTGAAGACAGGCTCATGTTTGGTGGGAACACTGCACAACCCGACACTATATGGGGGTCGGTATCAAGTGAATACGAGGACTTTTCAGCGGGAGCAGATGATTCTGATGCGGTCATATTCACTCTTTCTTCCAGACAAGTCAACAAAATCGAGTGGTTAGTGGGCAAAGACAAACTCTTGATAGGTACGTCCGGTGCTGAATGGACAATCGCAGGAGGTACGGACGAGCCACTAACTCCATCAAATGTAATTGCAAAACAACATTCTACTTATGGAAGCGCGAACTTACAAGCCAATCTTGCAAACGAGAGTATTTTATTCTTCCAGCGTGGTTCTGAGAAGATGAGGGAACTTGCCTATAACTGGGAACTTGACTCTTACGTTGCTCCTGACATGACGATCTTGGCGAACTTTGTAACTGATACTGGAATCACCGACACCGCGTTTCAGCGAACACCTAATTCGATTCTATGGACAACACGAACTGACGGTGAACTTCCGATATTCTCCTACGAGCGAGCAGAAAACATAACGGCATGGTCAAGAATGATAACCCAGACCAACCTTGCGGGGACTTTGACTGATTCAGATATAGAATCTGTGGCAGTGATAAACGGTAGCCCCGAAGATGAGGTATGGGTTATAGTAAAACGAACTATTCAAACTCTTCCTGTAAGGTATATCGAGCAGTTTCAACCAAGAGATTTCGGTGATTCCGAAGATGCTATCTTTGTGGACTCATGCGTAACCTACGATTCTACCGCTTCGTCTGCGATGACCGGACTTGACCACCTTACAGGCCAGACGGTGTATGTATTAGCTGACGGTGTGCAATTCGACACTGAGTTGGTCGCTGGTGGTGCGATAACCCTTTCATTGGACGATGTTACCACAACAGCTTCTACGGTTCAAATGGGGTTAGGGTATGAAGTCCAGTTGAGGACAATGCCCTTGAGTTGGGTAGGACCCCAGAGTATTCAGGGTAAGCAGAAGAAGATAGGCGAAGTTATCTCTCGATGGTATAAAAGCGGAGACTTTAGTATTGGTCGAGATGTTGACACTTTGCAATCTTACAGTATCACTAACCAGACCACAGATATAGATAGAAAGACCTTTCCTCCGGGCTGGGATCGGAATGGGTATATTTTCATATATCAACTAAGCCCTGAACCGCTAACAATTCTTTCTTTAGCGATAGAGTTTAATTTGCGATGAGTATTTACATAAGACCATTTAGAGTTGGCGACCTGTCGGCCTTTATTCCGATAGAGCCATTAGATTCTGCCGAGATCAAGGACATAGAGCTTGCTCAGGCTATCGAAGATTCCGGCCTTGCGGTAACAGGAACGAAAGATGGTAAGGTAATAGGTTGTGGTGGATGTCATCCAGTAGACGATTTCCACGGTGAACTCTGGTTAAGATTAAGTGCAGATTGCTTAAACTACAAAATAGCTACAATGCGATGGCTCAAGAGTGGACTGGGTATAATCGAAGAGACTTTTCCATTCAAACAGTTAAACGCTTCGATCAAGGAATGCTTCGAGGTGAGTGCGAGGATGGTAGAATATTTGGGATTTGGACTGACAGAGACAAAAACTTTAGATAATACTAAATATCTGATATACAGTAAAAGGGTTCAAGAATGACAGGCGAACCATTATCAACCGCTGCTTTACTTAAAATAACTATTGGGGCAGCCGTAGCTGGTACAGGCGTAGCAGTTTACGGTCAATACCAGCAAGGTAAAAACGCTCAAGCTCAGGCTAAGGCTCAGTCTGCGATTAACTTGTATAATTCCAAGGTTGCCCAAAGAGAAGCCGATGCTGAGGCGGCTGCCGCAAAGTTTGAGTCTGCACAGTTCGCAAAGAAAGCCAAGTCCCTAAGAAAGAAACAGGCTGCTATTATCGGTGCGTCAGGCGGAGAGGTCAAAGGTTCACCGTTACTCGTACAGGAAGATACGGCGGCTGAACTTGCACTTGAAGCCTCTAATATCCGACAGGGCGGACAAGCAAGGGTAAGAGCCAGAAAACAACAGTCTATTCTTGATATATCTGCGGCAAGTGCAGCTAAGGCTCGTGCCTCTGGATTTGGCAAGGCGGCTGTTACCGGCGCAGGAGCGACCTTGTTACAAGGTGGCGCACAAACAGGGTTTAATGTAGCGATGTTGAGGAAATAAAATGAAACTACCACGCGCATTAGCAAGTACACCACCACCATCGACAGGTCTTGTCCGTGCTGACCCACGCGCCCTTACCGATACAGGTGATGCAGGGTTTGGGGCGTTATCGAGGTTGGGCGGGGCCATCTCTAACGTGGCTGGTATGGGGTTTGATGCGTTGATGAAGCGTAAGGCATTAGATAACCAAGCCGCTGCGGGTAGGGCTAATGCACGGTCAGTCGACTCTCTCAATGAAATGACTAATGCCATAAAAGGGTTAGATATATCGCAGAATATGGTGTTCCCGGATACGCCAAAAGAATATTATAGCGGTGAAACCGGAGACCTTATAGAGCTTCCGACAGAAGATGTAATAAAGTTTCGTGAAGAACAGATAGCAAAACACAATGGCAGACTTGAAACTCTATCTAAAGCTATGGGATTCAAGGGTGAGGCGGCAAGACTGGCATGGCTTGAGGGAAAGAAAAATTCTGACCGTGAGACAATTACTAAAGTATCTAATAAAGCACAGAACGATTTTCAGACTAAATTATATCTTGGCAATGCTGAGAACGCCGCAACGAACGGAGATATTGAAACAGCTAACGAATGGATAGAGATTGCTGAACGAAGTGGGCTTGTCGGAGCAAAGAAAGCTGCTAAGGAACGTAAAGATAATTCCGTAATTGCTGTTGAATCAGAAGTTGTAGGTCTATACCGAACGGGACTTCACGACGAAGCAAAGAAAGTACTGGAGGCATCTTCCGTTCTAACCGCTAAGGAAAAAGAAAAGCTCGATGACGAGATCGACATTGACAAACGACAGGCAGATGTGGCTTTTGAGAGCAGAATGAACCAATTCCTTATCGATATTGATAATACCGAAGGGATGACCCAGAGAGACTTCAATGAACAAGCGAAATCTGTTGAGATACATATACTCGCCGCTGATGTGGACGGAACAAAACGAAAACGGATGCTTGAGGGATTAGAGAAGTGGCGACGTGGCACAAGCGAGACCGACTATGCCAAGATACTTTCGCTAAATCAGGAGATGGACGCTGCACAACGGTCAGGCATAGTTGACCCGACAATAGGAAACAGGATTACACAGGCAAACATGGATGGCTCGTTTGGTGGCAGACACAAAGGCGGACAGAAAACTTACGCAGACTTGGTTCGCCGGTTCGAGAAATTACAGTTCGACGAAAGGATGCAATCAATCTCGCCTATTGTCAGGACTTTTGAGCGTGAGAACGCTGACGATCCACGGCTTATATTCCTGTTCCATCAGGCTAAGAATAAACTAATTTCCGACAAACCCGACGCGGGCACGAAAGAGATATTCATTGAGACAAGTGCGCTTGCCGAAGCATATAGTATACTATCTGAAAGAACGATAGAGCGGAAGATGAAAACTAAAGAAGCTGTCGAGATGATTGCTCCCGATGGTTCGCGCTGGAATGTCCCTATGGACAAAAAACAAAGATTCCTTGATAACGGATATAAAGAGTAATGGCATTCGACCCAACAAAAGAGGGAGCAACTAAGTTATTTGATCCTGCAAACGAAGGGGCCGTTGAGGTATTACCTATCAGGGAACCGCTTGACCCTGTACGAGCCACCGAGCGAGCGGGCAAAGTTTACGATGCAACTATATCAGAGAAAGTGCCATTTCGTGTTGCCGACCAATACTTCTATGACTGGGAACCCACTGATCTGCCAACCAAAGGAACGCCATTTCCTGGCGAGTTTACTGAACCACCTCCCGATAACAGGGTTGGATTTAGCGAAGAGTTTGTTCATCAATGGACGGGCAAGAACGCTATTACGAAAATACCAATCAGTGGTGGATTCTTCGGGCAGATGTTTAATGCCGCCACAATAGATGCTGCAAATCGTTTAGCCGACCCCAGCTTTGATTATGATGCAAGGAATCAAAGAAACGATATAGTAAACGCTTCACAGGCAAGTCCGTTTGTGTCCGATTTTCCTCGTGGTAAATTTTTGCCACGACCGTCAGGTTTGTCATTAGAAACAGACCGTAAGATTATCGTTTCTGCTATCAAAGAACTTGAGTTCCAAGAGAGAGGTAAGACGTTTGGTGGTAAAGTTGCTGCTGGTGTTTCGGCACTACCGACATGGTTTATCGAGTTCGCAGCTACCGGGGGACTTGCCAGTCTTGGAGACGATATTGCACAAAAAGCTGGAGAGAAACTATTAAGAAAATATGCCAAAACTAAAGCAGGTAAAATAGCCTTAAAGTCCGCAGGCCTTGCCACTGGGGCGGTAGTCAGGACATCAACAGGTTTATTGCCAAGAGTAGGCGAGAAAGCTACGGCAAGACAGGCATTGATTGCTCTCGGCGTAGCAAGCGAAGAGGGGTGGGCTACATCATTGTCTAAGGCATGGGGCGAGATGTACATTGAGTCGATAACCGAAGAGAGTGGCAAGTTTATACAAAAAGGAGGAAGTGTATTCTTTGGTAAATATACACCACGTCTTAAAAAAGGCTGGATGAAAATTACCGGAGGAACGGCGGACAATTTCGCTACAAAGATGCTCACTAAGGCGGGATATTCCGATATTCTAACAGAATTCACCGAGGAAGAGATCGCTACGATACTATTCGAGGTTACGGGCGTATCAGACCGTGAGGGAAGTCCGGGCAAACG
>SDBT01004527.1_pt1 | contig 23581 bp, 58 predicted proteins | sample 2277101 | NCBI WGS metagenome assembly SDBT01 (sample SAMN10404973, study PRJNA504765) | marine sediment metagenome | isolation source: marine sediment core GS10_PC15, 103 cmbsf | place: Arctic Ocean: Southern Knipovich Ridge | collected 2010 | reverse complement strand
CGGAGATTTTATAATAGAGGAAGAAGAGATAATTATTCAGAGAACAATAAGTTCAGGAGGAGGAAGTTCTGGTGGTAGTAGTTCAAGAATAAAATGGAATTGTGAACTATGGTCTGAATGTTCTGACGGAGAAAAGACAAGAGTATGCTTTGATACAAGAGATAACAAGAGGACAGAAAGCATTGAATGTGAATCTATAATCACAGAAGTCACTATTGAAAAACAAAAGAATGAAAGCATAGTTGAGGAAATAGAAGAAATAATAAAGGGGAAACCATCAGAAATTATTGAACCAGTAAATCAAAAAAAGAACACAAGAAGTTTGTTTATTATTATAGGAATTATTATAATATTGGGAGTTATCTTAATCACTACATACAAAAAAAATAAACCTAAAGAATGAAAAAGATAATGTTGTTTGGAATTATAATGGTATTATTGGTTTCAATAGTTTCCAGCGGACATATAATAGACCGAGAAAATAAAACACAAAAGAAAGTAACAGAATTGCAGGAGAAACAAATAACTAAAGAGAACAAAACAAAAATATTGGATAGTTATATCAAGAAATTTCCTAAATTGAAAAAGATAGAATCTTATTATGATGATGGGAACATTACAATCATAAAAGTTAAGGTAAAGAAAGGAGAAGGACAGGAAGCAGCAAGGATAATAACAAAAACAAATACTTTTTTGGAGGCACAAAAATGAATAATGTTGATTTCTTACCAGATGCAGAGCCAGTACAGCAGGTTGTAGACCCTTATATGAATCCTAACGATCCATATCTTCAGGCACAGGCACAGAACTTATTGACACAGAAAGAGTTTCTAGATGTTCTAAAGCACTATGCAGAAGATGATACCATACCTGATGATGTTAAAACATCTAAGTGGTCTATATTTGGCAAGGGATTATCATTAACATTCCTTGAAGAAACAGATTTGCCAATCATAGATATATTTAATAATGTTCTTAGGATTGATTCTCTAATGAGTATCCCACCACATAAACTAACTTTCGAACACTCGCAACAGATGGACCAGACACAGCTTTACTTCTTCCTCCAGGCTAAGAGAGCCATAGGAACCAATCAAGGTAAGGTAAATGAAAGGACATTACAGGTAACACAGATAGCACAGTCAATAAATACCCAAGCGGTATCAGGACAACAGAAATCAGGTAATATGATGGCCAAGTTAAGGTCAATGTTTTAAAAACGGATACAGGTGAGAATTTAAATGGCAATAAAAATAAGTAAAATCCCTAAATGGGAAGGGGCAAATATAGATGATAAATTGGAGGTTATAAGAAATTCTATATCACAAATTGGATTTATTATTCTATCTTTTTCTTTGATGATTCTATCAATATTAATAGTTATTTCTGCTACTATAACTGGAGAAAATTCTATAGGGACCGTTAAACTATTTTCAATTCTTATGGTGTTGAGTTTTATAGCTCTAACATTTTCAACATTTTTTACAGTAAGGAAGGTGAAATAAAATGGCATTAGATATACAATCCTGCCTAAGTGCAGGAGAATGTATTGTAATAACAAACAATCAATACTATATGTTTATTTCTTTGTTTATTTTAGTAGGCATACTGTTTTTGATTATATTAATGGTGGCTTTCTTTACACCTGCTATGATATTCTTAAAGGCAAAGTTCAAGAAAGCTTCATTGATATATTCAGTTAATAGGGGACAAATGGGGAAGTTCTTAATTGCTACAGAAAAGTCTCAGGGAATAGCGGATGTTCAAAAGGTAGGGCCTTTCATAGTAACGGAGAACAGCCATACTATAGAATCAAAAAGCAAACTGCCATTTTATTTTGCTTTTGGAGAATTTGCATCTACATTGCCATTAAGCTACGCTGCATTGATTCAAAACCTAAGAGAAAAGGGAACTAAGATAACTGATATAGATGATTTGGCAAAATTAGGGGGAATGGAGTTTAATGAAGAAACGAAAGGTTGGGTTTCTACAGAAACTACTAAAGTAAAAAAGACTTCTGAAGAAGCTGATTTAATAACAGAAAACATAAAGCCTTACAAAACAATTAGTCTGCATAACTTGGCTTCTATGTTTCCTTTCAACATAACACCTGCTTTGATAGAAAGCAAAGTACAGCATATGATTGGGTTGAAACAGCAGATGTTCAATAAAATGACACCCCAATTCGTTATGATGTTTGTTATGATTGTGATGGGAGTAACCTTAGCATCAGTTATAGCCTTTAAATTCCTGCAAACAGGAGATACTGCAGGAGCTACAGAAACTACTAGAATAATAGAAAGAGTAGTAATGGCTACACCAGTGGCGAATATGACAGGTTAAAATGGGAGAAGGGCAAGTACAAAGTGAGGGAGGATTTTCCAGAGATGAGATAGAGAGCCATAGTTCGGCACTAACTAATCAAAGGATATCCAACCTTTCAAGACTGGTATGTGCAGCAGAGATGGATGCAAACAATGCTTTGGCTCCAACAATACAGCACGCTATTGCATACCATTCTTCCTTGCTTACATTCTATTATGAAACTAATGAGGCTTATGATAAACCTATTAATGAAAAAATGAGAGAGGCAATAGAAGCATGCTATATCAAAGGAGAAATGTTAGCAAGGTACCTTAAACAACATCCAAATGCACTACAAAAGGGGGTAGAAGATTTAATATCTAATTCTAAGTTATGGAGATATTTAATGCATAAAGGTTTACAGAATCTAAAGTATTGGTTCAGATTAGGTAAGCATGACCCTAAGGGGATAAAACAAATACTTAACTTGTTTAAAGGGCAGAAAGAAACTATAACTAATGTTAAGAAAGGAGAGCAACCAAAAGTTGAAGTGAAAAAACTAGAAGATAAAAAGGAAGAGCCTAAAAAAATTGAGGAGAGACCGGAGGGGACAACATAAAATGGAATATTTGAATGTACTAAATAACTTCCACACCAATTTAAAAAACAACCCACAGCTTATGCCGAGTTCGGTTAATACCTATATCAAGATAATAACTGAGCTTACAAACAAATATGGTATAGACCCTAAAATAAATGAGCTTAATCAATTCATAGCTTACAAGAGCAAGAAAAGGCAGGGTTCAGTAGTACAGGCAGCATTGAAGCATTACATAAAATTCAGGTGGAGGAACTGGCCCAACATAGAACAGCAATTAGTTAAGTCCAAGCAAAGACCTATTGCACGCAAGAAAAACTTTCTTACTAAACAGCAATCATTGGATATCATTGGGGCCATAGGGAACGAAGAACATAAATTAATAGCAAAGATACAATACTTTACTGGTGCAAGAGTTAGCGAAGTGATATCCATAACAAAAGATAATATGGATCATGAGAGAGAATACAAAAGAGTTAGGATTGATATCATAGGCAAAGGGGATAAACCCAACCCAATATACCTGACAGATAATATCCTATTGGATGAAGGGATGCAGCCATTGATTCATAGAGACAGTAAGTATTTGTTTTTAAAGAACCACAAGATATTATTATCTCCAGAGATATTATTAAAAAAGGTGGAGACATACTACAAGAGATATAATGAAAGCCTTAAAGAAGCTGCTGAAGAGTGTGGAGTTCATAATATGTCCACACATGATTGGCGCAGGAGTTTTGCACAGTCTTTGAGAGATATGAAAGATAATAAAGGAAAGGAAATATTTAATGTTTATGATATCAAGAAAGCTTTGAGACATGAAAGAATGGAAACTACAGAGAGGTACTTCGAAGATGAACCAGAGAAAACAGCAAAAATCATGCTCACACACCAACAAGGAATTTAATAGTGTGGTTTCAAAGAGAGAAGGAGATAAGAGAATCTTTGAGATTGCCCACAAAGATGGTGGGTTATTGAAACTCATTATGAAAACCCCATTATCAAAACTGGGAAAGACGATGAAGAAAATATTTTATAGCAAGGCTGCAAGATGATGAACCCATTAAAAATATTTGAATATGAACCATTGGAGAGGAAGAAACTATCCAGACCTGCTAAGGTACTTGTATGGTTTATAGAATACTTTGCAAGGATACTTGGAGCAATATATCTTTCAATAGCTTTACTGCTTGTTAGCGTATGGCCTAAAAGAAACGCATCCAAAGCATTCTTTAGGCTTATTGGTAGCGTAGCAGATATGTATCGTATGAAATGGATGCCGGAAGAGTTTGGCAAGGAGAAGAAATAAAATGGGAGAAGTAATGGAACAAAAGGAATGGAACAAATCAATGAGTATCAAGTTCCTTAAATGGAGACAGGCTAACAGATACTCTGGGATGATAAGTGTTCCAGAGGTTGCTCATTTTGCACAGGAAGTTATTTTAGAAGCGAAAGAAATATATAAAGAGAAGAAAGAGTAATATCAAAATGGCAAAAGATAATGAATTCAAAGATGTAGTTCAGTGTAAGAGCTATAAGAAACTTCATAGATTGCTGGTAAACAAAAGAAACAATTTGGTTGTTATGAATAAGAAATTATTGGCAGAAGGCAAGAGAGAGAAATATTATAGCAACTGTAATGTAATTATGGGGATGGCATCAATTATTGATATTCTGCCCAATCCTGATTCTTAAAGTATATTCTCAAAACATACTAATTGATTACAATAGTATTTATATAGTGGTATGTATATTAGGTAAGGTATGACACTAACACAAATATTATTGAGGGATAAGATAATAAGGGCTATTATTAATCTGATGAAACCTAGTGAGGAAACGAAAACAATAACTTACATTGCTAAGAACTCTAACCTAATACATTCTTATACTATGGGGCTTGTGAAGGTTCTTAAAGCTAATAAACTTTTATCTGCGCATAAAACCGGAAGGTGTGTGGAGCTTGTATTAACTACAAAGGGTTATAAGGTTGCCAAAAGGATAAGTAAGTTATACTACAAGCTGCAGGAGATAGATGACCCAAAACAAACAAAATGATTAAAGTAACTGAAAAAAGAGTGTTGTATGTTCTTGTGGGTCTGCTATTGCTAGCCACCTTTCTGGATATCTATACTGCGCTAACCAGCCCTATATTTGAAATTGCAGAAATGAATCCAATATATGTTCTTACTGGGAGCAAAGCACCATTATTGGTACTTACCTTTGTAATGCTCTGGTGGTACATAAGCGTTCTGAAGAATAGCATATCAATACAGAAATTATATGTTATCACACTGGCAACTATCCTACTTATATTTGGGCATGGTATTGGTGTGTATGGGAATACTGTATCAACCAACCAATATCTGGAAAGTGAGGACAATCCTGTGGAAAGGGCAGAATTGGTGGAGGAGTATAGAAACTATGATATGGGTGATAAGATAAACAACTATCTGATAATTGTTGGAGTATTCCTATTAATTCCTTTTGTAATCTCAATAACTGCTTTTTATGTGGCTATGTACTTCTATGACCAAAGAAAACCTCAAAGAGACAAGATAATGAATGATATCTGCAAATTAACAGATAAGCTCAAGAAATAGATTAAAGTTCCTTAAAATGAAAGTATGGGGGGTTAAACAATGAATAGGCAAGAAATAGAAAGGATGGAACGACTGGAAAAGAGAATTGATGAGCTGGAACAAGAGAAAGAGAAAATCATAAAGAAGTTCATTAATCATATCAATACTGTGGATGCTCATAAGGTGTGATTGGGATGGATAAAAAAGGGAAATTAACAGAACTTGAAACGAGCTTGTCTTTTATTATTGTTATATTAGTTTTGGTTTTAATTATATTTTTTATAATTGTTCCAACATATAATAATCATAAAGAAAGGGTTATTGATGCCCAGTGGGAATGTTGGAGTAAAAGTATGGATTATATTGATTATAAATGTAAAAGCGTTTGTAATTCAAATTCAAATGTTACAGGAAGATGTGGCAGTTTTGTGAAAAGATGTTCCGCAATGTGTGGATATAGATTTAATTAAACACCAATCACAATCCTAACAAGAGCCTGCAATGGGTTTGAAGAAACTGTAATACTGAATAGGGGTTTTAGATTTACCTCTTTTCCCTCTCTCAGTTTCCTTGCAAATGGTTTATTGTTAGTATAGAATGGTCTGGAGCTGGATATCTTGCATTGAAACACACCCCAATGGTTTTAAATGCTCCAGGCCCTATACAGTGAGAGATTCTAAAAAGAATCTCTTAGGTTTGTCCAAAAGGACAAACTGTTAATGAGGTAATGAATATTTGTATCTTCTGCAGAATCAAAATAATAGAAAAGGCGTTTCAATCCTATTCTAGGCAACTTCCTATGGTTAGGGTAGTTATTATGTTCTTTGTGATTTATAATGTGTTCTGGGGTGCTAGGTTGCTCAGGATGTGGTTTTTTGGTTAGTCTTCTTCTTTGATATTGTACTTATACTGGAACTTAAAGGGATATAGATCACCATCTGCCCTTCTGAATACTATGAATGTGGTTCTGCGCAATTTCTTGAGGTTTGTTGATATTGCACTATAGCATGCATCCATCTGCTCAGATATGTGTTTGGAAGTCATCCAGGTATTAGGGTGTTTGGCTAGGTAGTCTAGGACTTGGGATTGGGTCATTTTAGTAACTCTGCAACTTTGTCTGTTCTAAGTAGGGTTTTAATCGTTTGTTTGCTATGTCTATGTATTCCTTATTGATTTCAAAACCTATGAATCTCTTGGATTGTTTTAATGCTACTAAAGCTGTTGTACCTGCTCCGCTAAATGGGTCTAAGACTATTCCACCTTCAAAACCTGCTTTGCATTGACATTGGGTGTATCCTTTGAATTTGTCAGGGTGTTCTTCTCTCCATTTCTGTAAACTCCCACCTTGTCCTTTCATTTCTCCATCAACATAAGAACCAGTAAATGAATCATTTGGTGTGTTTTTATTAGTAAACACTTCTTGTGGTGCTTTTTCTCTTTCTATAACTTTCTCCCTTGCCTTACCACACTTCTTGCATACAAATTCAGGACAACCACTCTTTAAAGGTGTTTCACAGAGTTCTTCAGGATATACTGCAAAGTGTGCTTCGGAGAATGGTTGTGGGCATATTCTCCATACTGTGCGTTTGTTTCTGCCAAGTGGGTTTGGTCGCATATCTCTATCCCTATATGTATCCTGTCCAGTTCCTTGGTCCCAAGAACTAGAATTAGTTGCTTTTAATTTATCACCACCCCATCTGTTCATTGGTTCTGTATATTGTTCATACTGTGTTTCAAAATAATACTTCTTTTGCTTTACAAAAAAGAATATGTACTCAAAGTCTACTGTGAATCTGTCTTTTGCTGAACTGGGCATGCAATTTGGTTTATGCCAGATTATTGTGTTTCTTAATATCCATCCTCTGTTAATCATTTCTATTGCGAAGCGGTGTGGAATCATAACAAGACACTTATCAGGATAATTCTTATCAAATTTAAAATCTTTATTATCTTCTAATTTCTGTGTATTCCAAGAATCATTACCACTCCAATCAGAATGTCCTAAACCTCCATAAGTATCTCCAATATTAACCCAACAAGTTCCTTCTGGTTTTAATACTCTCTTTACTTCATCATAGATATTACAGAGTTGGGTTATGTATTCGTTGAATGTTGGTTCTAAACCTAACTGTTCTTTTACTCCATAATCTCTTAATGCCCAATAAGGTGGTGAACTCATAGAGCAATCTATTGTATTGGATTCTATCTGCTTTAAACCCTGCAGAGCATCAATGTTATGGATTTTGTTTATTTGTATCATTTTATAGTGTCTGCTGCTTTTCTTTAAAGGCACAGTTGAATATGTGTAGGCCTAATTTTGAATTTATGCAATTGGCTAATAATCTTCTTTTATCTTTTACTTTATATTTAGATAAATCAAATCCTGTATAATCTTGTAAATCATTCAATACTTTTTCTTGTTCTCTCCTTGTTGAATTTCTTGTATTTAGTAGAGTTAATTCTTTCTTTCTTGAATATTCATCTCTCCAACCAGATATAAGGAAATTACACCAAAAGAAATGCCTATCGATATTTTGAGGATTAAACATAGATTCATAATAAGGTTCTACATTTTCAACTACAAACGTACCTTTAAAGAAATGATGTAAAAATATAATTTCTTGCCATAAAACCATATCGGGATATCTTATACAACCTTGAGCATTTAAAAAGAAATTAACTCCTGAATGTGTAGGACATGGTGGAGAACTCCATATAAAATCAAACTCTTTATAGTGTTCTAAAAGATATTGATGTGCATCTGCTACTATAACATTATCATCTGGGAAGAAGTCTTGGTATATCTTGACTATCTCTGGATTGTTTTCAATAGCTGTAACTTCACATTCTTTAGGCCAGAGTTTTCTATTTCCTCCCAGACCGGAATAAAGGTTGCATACTTTCATTTCTCTAATTCCTCCGAATTCTTAGGTATTAAGGGGTGTGGGGTTGTTGTGCTGGTTGAAAAACAACTAACTTACATAGTGCCTTATACCTGTATAGGAAAAGGTATATTAATTTACTTCTTCAGTATATCCCAATTCTGAATACACTCTCTTTTTATCATCATACTGTAACTTGCCGCTATCTACAAGGAAAGATAAGCACCTAGCTAATGTTGATTTACTATACTCAAAGTTTTCATGCTCTAATCTTACTTCAATATCCTTTCTCTGAAGTACTTGTCCTTCAGACAAACAACCTTGTATCTTAGCTGTTAATTCCTTTAATTTATTCAACCTCTCAGTCTTAGCTTCATTTACATCCCTAGATGATATAATTATATCATTATCATTAAATTCAATCTCTCCTGCAAGTTCAGCAGCCTCACCCATACGATTCTTTTCATTAATGATTCTAAACTTGTTTGTATCCTTAGTTCTACAAACCCTATAAACTAAATCACACATACCTAAGAAATCACTACTGCCTCTAAACTCTCCCTGTTTAGTTGTATGGTGCAAAAACATTATGCTAATGCCTTCGTCCAATAACTTCTGAAAAATTGTAGTATAAAGGCTATTCATATCATTAGCAGAGTTCTCATCATAATTTGCATGCCGGTGTAATGTATCCAATATCAAGAACTTAATCTTATGTTCCTTTATAGTATTCAATAATTTGGCTACAAAGTAATTATCCAATAGGTTTATATCTTTCCTTTGGAGATAGAATAAAGGAAACTTCTTGCTTCTTATTCCTAATCCTTTTCTAAGAGCTGCCCATCTTGTCTTGATTATCTGATCGTTATCTTCCAAATCACTTATAAGCACAGGAGTTCTCTTTGTTTTCATATCAAGAAATGCGCGGCCAGAAGTTATACATATACCCATATATTGAGCCAATATAGATTTAAACTGCGCAGGAGGAGCATAGAACATAGTTAATACTCCTCTAGGTATCAAATCCTTAATAATCATGTTCTTATCTTGTTTAACATTCTCAAAGTAATAATAATCCTTAACTTCTAGTACTTCATCTACTTGTTTAGCAGATTCTATAAATTCCTGTGTTTTTTGTTTTAGCTCCTGTTCTAAACCTGCTTTTGCTGCAAGTTTCTTTTTTGCCTCATAGAATCCAATGTTTTCCCTTTCCATCATTAGATGGAATATATTACCACTCTTATCACAATGGAAACAATGCCAAACATCATCATTATAACTAAAACATCTTCCTCCTTTACTTGAATGCAAAGGACATTCACAATTACCATCTTTTGGATTAACTCCAAAATCTGATAGCAGGTCCTTAATCTTTATTTCATTCTTTATTTGTTCACAGAGAGGATCATCTTCAAGGCGAGATTTATTCTGAATATCCTCTTTAATGTTTATCCACTTCTTGAATACTTCCTTTAGTTTGAATAATGTTATCTTAGCAATAGGCGATTCATCAACTACTGTGTATATCTTTCCCCCTCCTAAATCAGAACCAGGCCCTATAAGCTGTTTACCATCAGCCTGTATATCCACTAAGGTATCTTTATTAATATCCAATATCTTAATGTTCTCTGGAATATCTATTATATAGTACTTATGTAATAGCTTCCTGCCCCCAGTCATCACAGTGAAGGTTTTAGGCAGTTTACCTATAACTTTCTCTTGGATGGTCTTATTATCAAAATCAATACCTATGAGGTTGCCAAAGCCCATCACTACTCCATACATATTAGAACCCTTTAGATATTCATTAAATACCTTATCTTCATAAGAATAATTATTACCTCCATCAGATTGCCAGTTCCTTTCAATAGGGGCTTTGTTTGGGCTTACTTTTATAAATCTAAAACTTCTGTTGTGTAGTTGTTGTGGAATCATCTTGTCCTCCTAATCTCTTAAAATTGGGTGTGGTGTCAATCCATGTGTATTACATACACATGGATGAGATGACACATGACACCATATCACCATTTTTGACACCAGTTTTATGACACCTGACACTTGACACATGCTTTTTATATATGAAAATAAATGGTTTGATATCATTTTGGTGTCATGCCTTCCAATATCTCTATCTTTTTTGTCTTATTAACCACTAAAGATGGCTTAAACATAGGATTTATTAGTTTAGTAAACTCTAATTCTCTTCTAGTTAAGTAAATCTTTTCATAACCACCACCAAAATCTGTTTCTTCGATGTATCTTGAGCATGGAAATACCTTGACTTTACGTATCAAAGAATCATAGTGGGTATAGAACAAATTGTAATTTTGTCTGATAGGGGATCGTAAAAAGTAATTATGGGTATCTTTTTCAATATTATAGAACTTAGAACCCCACACCCAAACCAAATATGTTTTTTTGTTGTACCATCCATTAGTTCTATTGATAAAATCCTCTTCAGATATTGGTGAACATTGACATTCTATCACACAAGTTATTTTTCCTCGATTATATTTTATATCTGCTATTTGGTTTCCTATTTTAACTTCTGGTTCTATATTAGAATTCAAAACATCCTTTTTTAATAATACTATAATATTTTCTTTCATTGATAGGTGTTCTTCAGTTTCAGGTTCTGTGGAACATGTTGTAATATCAAAGTGTCTAAAATGTTTTATTTTACGTGTTGCATTTATAAATATCATTTTAGAATTACAGTTAGGGCAATGAAATATTTTGGATTTGTCTATTAAATCTATTCTTGTGGAATAATATATTATCCCTTTTTCATCAGCAGCTTTTAATGGAATTTTGACCTCTTAATCATTTTCCCCATCCTCTCCAAAGAAATCTGTTAAATCTTTTTGATCCTTCCATTTTTCCTGGAATGTTTCTTTTTCTTTTAGAATATTAATCACCTCCATGATTTTTATTTACTATATTTTTTCATTAGTTCCAAAAGTACCTCTTGCATATCCTTACCTGCTTTTATACAAGCAATCTTAAATTCCTTATGCTCTTCTTCTGGTACTTCAAAGTTTATGTTTGGCATATTTAGTTACCTCCATTAGTTTATTTAGTTACATTAGTTAGCTTATATATAAACATTCCCATACTCAAAAACTATATTCTACAAACTATATGTTGCCCTACCATAGTGTTTATATAGTATCTAATTAATTAATGAAACTATGAATAAAACAACATTAACATTGGAAAAAAACACATGGAAGAAATTAGCTTTATTGAAATTGAACTGGGGTTATAAAACAATGGATCAGGTTATAGCCAGAGTACTAAAAGAAAATAAAGAGGCGAAACAATAAAATGACCAACTATAAAGAAATTGCAGGGATAATGAAATTATATATAATGGATAGTAAACTTAAAGCTATTGTTACAGATTTAGCCAACCTATTCGAGAGAGAAGATAGGAATCAAATTGCAAGACATCCAGAATGTGAGTGTCCAAAAGATTCAAATTTCAACAAAAAAGACTTCTTAAAAGAATGTGGTGTTGAAGAATGAGCATGACAGAAAGCGAAGCAAGAGATAAATGTTTAGGGCAGGAAGAATGTAATGATTGCCCAAGATACCAAGATGATTGTGTAGGGGATAAATAAAGATGGGAATGTTCAGAGATCATAACGGAAAAGTTGATTGGGTAATGGTTATATTATCTAGTTTGCTTGGATTATTAATAATTATATTTATGGTTATAATACCATTAATTATATGGAGAGCATAAATGACAGACTCACCATTAAAGCAATTCATTAAAATCCAGAACCTGCAGGAAGAGCTGGACAAAACCAAGAAAGAAGCCAGGGAAAAGAACGCAATAGTACGCAGCCTTTCCCAGAAGATACCTGAGATGATAAGGGGGTTGAAGTTAAGATGACAAAGAAAAACAAAGAAACTACTGATGAAGAAATAAAAACATCACTTAAAAGATTAATCCTAGTAATTATTTTTGGATTGTTAATGGTATTTTGGGCAATACCCACAGCAGGAGGTTTATTAGGTGTAGGTAAGAATATGGAAAAATGCTGGCCTTATACTAATGTTACAGGGGGAGGTCAATATATATTTGGCAAATGTTATTTTTCAGGATATAACTACTATGAAACTAGGGAAGTTTGTAGAGGGGGTTTTATAGGAATAGGACAAGCGTGTTATGAAAGTTCCGAAACCCATTATGAAAGTTATAGAACTACTAAATGTATTGTAGCAAAGACAGGAGAAAGATGTTAAAATGAACCAAACTAAAATCCCCCTAATATTAATCCTTGCATTGGTAGTGGTTAGTGGGTGTAATTCATTACCTTCACAAAGAGTTGAGTTCGCAGATGAGGAATATATTTTCCCAAAAACATTTTTACTTGCTAAAGTATATGAATTATGGAAAGAAGATAAGGATTGTTTAAAAGAAAATAGGTATTTAGAATATTCTACCTTAAATGATTATAGTTGTGAAGATATTGAAATTATGATTAAAAGCAATTGGTTTTTTCCTGTAGTATCAAGATATAATAGTTCAGATTGCGAAGGTAATGAAGCTGGATGGCAATATTCATATGGTACAGCAGGATGTAAAGAGTGTGCTAAGGATGAATGGATGAATAAATATTTCAATGAGTGCAAACCAAAATGAAAAACCTAAACCACTGCAACCACAAACACTGCAAAGGCAAATACCACACAGCCGGATACTGCAAACCCCATTACCGAGAGGAGTTCCAGAAGAACAAACCCAAGTTCGGAGAGTATGCATTAATAACATTTTTCGCAAGGAGATGATTAAAGATGGATAAAAAAAGATTAGAAATAATGTTTGGGATTGTATCTTTATATGTAATGTCCTTAACAGCACTAGGAGTATTCAGTGTTTTATTAAAATTTTAATAATGCCAGACATAGAATTTGATGCTCACACAGTGAGGGAGAATACGAAAAATGGAATACGAAAATACGGAAATAGGAACAGAACAACCACAAGTAGAACCTAAACCAGTTGTGGTAACTGGTTGTGGAGAAGAGGATGTAAACTTTCCAGACAAGAAAGAAACTGCAAAAAAACTGGTTCTAAAGGTAGAGCATCCGGATGTTAAGGATATGGAACTATCTAAGGTTAAGTTCGAGAAGAACAAGAAACTGAAAGATACAGGTTTGTGGTTAAGTAAGGATAAGGATGGAAACTTACCATACAATAGCGCTGTAGCAACACTATTGAGGTTTTATAGCTGCAAGAAAATAACTGACCTTGTTGGTAAGACTATTCAAACCACACAAGATGAAGGTGGTTTCTTAGTAGCAAAAGCCTACTAAATGAAAACCATAGTCCTCATTTAGCCTGAGGATACTTACAGGGGTGAGTTCTACACCTCTCTTGCCCCTGTTATTTTTTAATTTCAAGATGACAAATAATCACATAGAAACAGAAGAAGGAATGTGTATCAAATGCGATAGACCAGTAATTGAATGCAAAGGACACCCAGTATGCAGATGCAGTTGGAAAGATAAGAAAGAGGGGAAAGGGAAATGAATTTAATAGATATAATAAAGGAAAAGGTTATGAGTAATTTAATAGAAAGAACAGGTAGTACAGCAGGTTCAGATTTAAATGATGTTAAATTAAGTATTATCCAAATAAAGGATGTGCTGTACATTACACTTAAAGATATAGAAATAGAACAAATAGAGGATAAATATAGACAATAAAACATTGAGCTTCGGCTCGGAGATGATTGAAAATGATTAAGAAATTTGAATTGACAAAAGAAAAGAAAGAGTTTTTAGGAAAAACTTTATTTAGAATTAAAGCATGTATTGATTTAAGGTTTTGTAAAAAAGGAGGACTTGGAGGATTTATTGAGAAAGAAGAAAATCTTTCTCAAAATGGCAATGCTTGGGTATCTGGCGATGCTCAGGTATCTGGCGATGCTTGGGTATCTGGCGATGCTCAGGTATCTGGCAATGCTCAGGTATCTGGCGATGCTCAGGTATCTGGCGATGCTCAGGTATCTGGCAATGCTTGGGTATATGGCAATGCTCAGGTATCTGGCAATGCTTGGGTATCTGGCAATGCTCAGGTATATGGCGATGCTCAGGTATCTGGCGATGCTCAGGTATCTGGCAATGCTTGGGTATCTGGCGATGCTCAGGTATATGGCGATGCTCAGGTATCTGGCAATGTTTGGGTATATGGCAATGCTCAGGTATATGGCGATGCTCAGGTATATGGCAAGTTAAAAATCAAAATAGGATTTTTCTTCGGTATGCAATATAAAAAAGAGAAAATTCGAAAACTAAAAACTGATGAGGGGAATTTTATTCTTTGGAAAAAATGAGCGTTAAACACAGAGCTTCGGCTCGGAGATGATTGAAGATGATAAAAGCAGGAGAAAAGTTTAGTATAGTATGTATGAAATGTTTACCAAAACCACCACATAATACTATTTTCAATAACGGAAGAATGACTATAACTACTGATGGGGATTTAATTTTTGAGTGTGGTGCTTGTGGACAAATGGAGAGATATATATTCAAAAATTTAAAAATATAATCTTACACCACCCACAAATAAGTGGGTTCTGGATTGATAAAAACATTAGGGAGGAAGTAAAGTGCAAAGTTATAATGAATATATTTCGGAAACAGCAAGTCATACAGATGGATGGTGGCTATTAACAATACCAATTATAGGATGGTTTTTTGCTATGCTTATGTTTGGTATTTATTTACCTTTAAGATATTTTCACGATAATGGAAGATATGGTGGATGTAATTGTGGAAAATAAAAACATTACGGAGGATTGATTAGAAATGGGTTATAAATATATGTGTTTAATATGTAAGGGAACTAAAAAAGAAAAGAATCCTAATTTCGAATGTTGTTTAAAGAAAGATAATAATTGGGAGATTATGAAAGGGAAGAACTGTAATTCAAATTGTCCTGCTTATGATAGGTGTAAAGATGGTGAAGAAATAGATTGTTATAATTGTAATGGTGATGGTTATATGATTGTTGATAAACAAATATGGAAAAGGATTAGTTAAAACCAACCAAACACCCAGCGAGATAAAACATAACCCCTAATGAAAATGGCAAGAAGAAAACATAAATGTTGTAAAGATTATTATTGTGGTTTTCCAGCTTGGACTGGAACAAGTTGTATTTTTTGTGGAGCAAAATGTTCAAATTGTGATGTTCCAAAAGAAACAGAAAAACAACAAGACACCTAATAACCCCTAATGAAAATGAATGCAAACAACGGAACAGGAAATAATGAACTAAGGGACGAATGGAAAACTCCTAAGTTTTTATTTAAAAAACTGAATAAGCAATATAGATTTACCTTTGATTGTTGTGCTATTCATAAAAATACTAAGTGTTTTTATTATGCTCGTAATTTTGAATATGATGATAGAAATAAATTAAAAGAAGATACTTGTTGGATGAATCCACCATTTAGTAAGGCATGGTTGATGTTTGAACATTTCTTTAAAGTTGTGAAAACAGGAGTTGCTATTTATAGATGCGATAACCTTGAAACGAGAATATGGCAAGAAATTATATTCCCTAATGCAGATTGGATATTTATACCTAATAAAAGGATATCTTATGAAGGTATGGAAGGAAATGGATCAAGATTCCCAAGTGCTTTAATAGGATATAATATAGATACACCCAAAGAACTGAAAGGAATAGTATTAACAATCAACAAGACACCCAATAACCCTTAATGAAAATGACAAAATCTAAAGCAATATTGGAATTTAAAGCGAGTATAGAGTTTGATATTGATAATTCCAAAATAGAAAGAAAAAGATACACAAAGAAATATATCACAGACAATATAATAAGGACTTTTGAAATATTTGGATTAAAAAGAGCATTAGGATATATGAATTATGCTTTAAGTCAAGGTAATGTTAATGCTGTTAATTTTGTTAAAAGTCAAGTTAAGTTTAAAAGACCATATTCAAAAATTAAGGTTAGCAATGTTAAATATATCCCATCGAGTTTTAATTATAGATTTGAAAGAATAAACAAACCCAAAACAACCCAAACAGAATCCAATAACCCCTAATGAAAATGGAATTACCAAATAAATCACACTAAAGTGTGGGGTTTCTCTACCTTAAAGAGAGGAGAAAGATAAAAATGGTAAAGAAAAAAACAAAAGGAAATGTAGATAATACAGGAAAATGGAATTTAAAGATTATTAAAAATCAGTTAAATTCTATGATTAAAGAAGGCAACGAGTATTATAATGCTAATACATTATCTTTAGTTTGTTCTCATTTACAATCTTATTGCACAAAGAACAAGCAAATAAAGTATGCAAAGACATTTAGGGATTTTGGGAGATTGTTTACAAAGATAGATAAATCAAATAGACAGAGATTAGGTATTATTGAAGTATTGGCAGATAAGAAAGAGAGTTTTATTTATGACAAAGAAATAGGAGGGAAGAAATATACTTCAATAATTGATTTTAAGAAATATAAGGGTGAAGAAGTTAGTGTGACATTTTGGAAAGATAAAACAATTAGCATAACATTTGCTGGAATATCTATACAAGTTCCACTAAAGAAATTTAAACAATTTGAGGAGGTAAACTAAAATGGGAAAAGCATATTATTGCGATAGATGTGGAAAGTTACAGGACGAATCGGAATTAGAATCTTGTGAGGTTGTTATCTCTGGAGTTTTTAATGAAGATTTGAAAGTAATAATGGATATTGGTTGTGCAAGAGGAATAGAAGATTATGTTTATGGTGCTGATATAGAGAAGGAGAAGAAGAAAAAGAAGAAATAAACAAACCAACAACCCAAACAGAATCCAATAGCAAAGCTATGGATAAGGAGGAATGAATGATGGAATGTAATTGTAAATGTCACGAGAAAGGAAAGAAGAAATCTTGTTGTTGGTGTTGTGTAGAACCAAACAAGGAGGAATAAGGAGAATGGATGCAATAGACAAAGAATGTTCAAATTGTAAATGGTTTGTTGATTGTGAAAATAAACAAAGGGTTTCAGTATGCCCAGATTGGTTGGAGGAATGAATGATGGAAATAAAAATAGAAAAAACATCTGATGAATATTATTATTGCAAGAAGTGTAAAAGAGAGTTTACTTTTGATGAATGTAAACAAGATGGAGCACCTATTAGTGGAGTTTATTATGTATCTCCTTGTTGTAATAAGGATATACATTGTGATGATAATATTGAACAAAGGGAGAAGAATATTAAAACAAAGAAATGGGTTGCTGTTGATGATATGAGAGAATGGCTAAAGCAAGAAATACATAGGTCTGGTTCATCATCACAAATGTTAGAAGAATTTGATAAAGAAACCATATCAAAGAAACCAAAGGAGGAATAAGGAGAATGGATGCAAAAGAAATGAAGATTGAGAAGTTAGGAGAAAAGGAGAGAATGATATTACTCAGAGCTATTGATATTGATTGGACTGATTTAAAATGTCAATATTGTAAGGAGAAAGTATATTATACAAATTGTGGAATAATGCCATCAATTAATACTAAACAATTAGCTACTATAATTTGTGATTCTCCTTTATGTATTTGTGAATATTTAGAATCTTTAGAATCAGAAGAATTGAAACCGTGTTGTGTTAAAGCAATCCAAGAAGCAAAGAAAGAAGAAGCTAAAGATATTGAAAAGATTATTGATGATACAGAAATCAATAATGTTTATGAAAAGTTGTTATTAGATGAATTAAAAATAAAACTAAAACAACGCCACACCCCAACAGAAGAGGAGGAATGAATGATGGAAGAAGAATGTCCAAGATGCAAAAGCAAAAAGGTAAGAGAATTTACTATACACGAATTTTCTTTTGAACATCCTAATAATATGTTTTGTATGGATTGCAATTATAGATGGATAGAAATTAAACCAAAGCAGGAGGAATAAGGAAAATGGAAACAAATGATGAGATATTAAAAAGGATTTTTAAGACCAATACCTTAGATGTATATTTTTATGAAAATATGATTAAAGCAATGAATGAAGCAAAGAAAGAAGAAGCTAAAGATATATTTGATGAGATTAAGAAATCAAAGGTTGATAACTTTGGTAATTGTGGTTGTATAAAGATTATAGAACAACTAAAACAACGCCACACCCCAACAGAATCCAATAGCAAAGCTATGGATAAGGAGGAATGAATGATGGAAATAAATAAGAAACATTTAGAAAAAATCAATGAATTGCTTAAATTTGAAAAAACAGAAGTGATTAAAACTATAAATGGTGCAAACCATGTAACACTAACATTGAGACTAAAGAAAATTGAAGGAAATGATAATCAAGTTACTTTTGGTTTAGATGTTCCAGACGATTATCAATTTAATATTATACTGCGTTCAATTTTGTTAGGAATTAAATTAGCACAAAATGGTGAAAAAGAATTTTTACCACGTCTCGTAAAAATAATGAGGAATGAATGATGGAAATAAATAAAATACATCAAGGAGATTGTTTAGAATTAATGAAACAAATAGATGATAAATCCATTAATATGATTCTGTGCGATTTACCTTATGGTGTTACAGCAAGAAATAAATGGGATGTTATAATCCCTTTTGATAAGTTATGGCAACAATATGAAAGAATAATTAGTGATAAAGGAGCTATTGTTTTAACTGCAACCCAACCTTTTACAAGTCAAGTTGTGGTTTCAAATATTAACTTATTTAAATATGAATGGATATGGGAGAAAACTAAAACTCTTGGATTCTTAAATGCAAAGAAACAACCACTTAGAAATCATGAACAAATTTTAATATTTTATAAACAACAACCAATTTATAATCCACAAGGAATACAATTAATTAATAAAAAATGTGATAGGGGTTCTAAAGACGGAGTTGGAACAAATTATAATCAAGCTAATCCAGTATATACACAAACACAAACTAATTACCCTAAAAGTGTTTTGAAAATAAGTTCTGAGGGTAAAACTATGCATCCAACTCAAAAACCTTTAGCTCTTTTTGAATATCTCATAAAGACATATTCAAACGAAAGAGATTTAATTCTTGATAACTGTATAGGTTCTGGGACTACTGCAGTAGCTTGTAAACAAACCAATCGTAATTTCATAGGTATAGAAAAAGAACAAAAGTATGTAGATATTGCTAATAAAAGACTACAACAACATACATTATGAGGAGGAATAAGGAGAATGGATGCAAAAGAAAAAGCAATTAGATATTTAAAAAAGAATAAATGCCATCCTACTGATACAGAAACAGTTTGGTATATGCCCTTTATTAAAGAAGCATTAGACATAGCAATTCAAGAAGCTAAGAAAGAAATTATTGATGATTTAATAAGTAAATATAAGAAAATACCTATCCACGAAGGAGCAGATTATATTACTGCATTGAATAAGTTGAAAACGGAATTAGGATGCGAGGTTGAATAAAGATGGATAATAAATTATATTTTACTGGTGATTTAAGTAAAGAGTTTATTGAATATTTAGATGAATTGGATTTTAAACTAAAGGAGGAATGAATGATGACTTCAAATAGGGAAATAGTTGAGAGTTTTAATAAGGAAATAGATTACTTAAGAAATAATATTGTAATTAATGAATGTGATATATGTCATAAATTATATAGACAAAAATGGACATCTAATATTTGTAATGATTGTGAGAAAATAGTTAATGTTTTTTAACAAACCAAACAAGGAGGAATGAGGAGAATGGATGCAGAAATAACTATAATTGAAAAGGTTTTTGATAAGAGTAAGTTTTTATCAGATTTATCTATTATAGGTATTATTTTAACATTTTTTGGTTCTGCAATTTTATGCGGATGGTTAATTTGGAAATTAGTTGAATGGTGGGAAGGTATTATGTTTGTGGGTTTGGGAATAGCACTTTTACTTATGTTAGGTTTAGTGTTTAATCAAAGATATTTTATTGAAAGAGAACTAAAACAACACCACACCCCAACAAAGGAGGAGGATAAGTCCAAAGTCTGCCCACATTGTAAAATGGATATAGGGATTAGGAATCCCTCTGGATATTGCGACCATTTAAACCATCCAGATAACTGTAAAATTTGTCAGAAGATAATAGGAACAGGCAAAATAGAATGATGGAGGATAAACATACAATGGAACCATACAAAGATAATGAAGGGAACAAGTTATATGGATTTAGCCAGGTAAGTCTGGATAAGAACAATAAGCTGCTTAAAGCATTGATAGTGATATTTGGAGTATGGACATTTATATTCTTATGGATCATATGGAAAGTATTGAGTACCGGAGCAGTGAATAACTATATAGCAGCATGCGTATGAATGGAGGGAAAAATGATAAATATACAAAAAGTAGTATCAAGAAATTTTATTATGGATATGGTATCTAGTCTTCAAAATATGGTGGGTATGAACTTAACCTCCTATGAGAAGATGATTGATAAGGCCATCCAACAAATAAATCAAGAACTAAAAGACAAGAAAATAAAGGTTAAATGGTATCGTTATGAGATAACACAACTAACTAATGGAGCAGTTGCTGTTGTTTTCTATGGTGATGAAAAATGAATTTTATATTAATAGGTTCATTAATATTGGTTGTTAGTATGATGTATGTTGGAGAAACATTGCATAACCAAGATTTTGAAGATGCAACACCAAGAGATATTTATAATTGGACTGCAACACAAATACAATGGAACGAAACACTTTTTGAAACAGTAAAAACAAATGTAACTGATAACCTAAATTATTCTTTTGTTAATACAAATAGGGGGAAAAATATCTTGTATAAGACTATGGACTGGTTGGGTTATACTATCATGGAAGTTTTTAAAGGTAGCATAGAATTTGGTTATGTTAATGCTGACAAGTATAATTTTCATTTTACATGGAAATTATTAATATTTTGGATATTCTTTACAATATTTGTAATGCTAATACCTGCGTTAGTGTTCTTAATAGCATTGGGATATATAGTTTATAGTGGGGTTAAGTTTTTATACTTGAAATTTAAGGAGTGGAGGCTGAGAAATGGAAAAACATAAAGTTAAGTTAGTGATTGATGGAAAGACAGAACTAGAGAAAGATATTGAATTTGTGGAACCGGAAGAGATAGTCAAAACATTTGATATGATACTGGATTATGCCAAGATGCATAAAGGCAGTAAGATAGGCATGCTCAAAGGCCTGAAGGGGTTGAGGTAGATATGGACAAGGAAAAACTGTTAAAGAAGATACCCTTCTTGATAATGATTATAAGTGTGGGGTTTGTGATGTACTCTGTTTCTGTGCTGCAAGGTGTAGAGAACCAATGCAACGAACATCTAAAGGGCCAGAAGGAAATCTTAACAAATAGATCATGCGATATCTGTATGAATAGAATTATTATTCTCCCATATGATTCCGATTTGGATACACCTAACTGGGTAAGCTAGAGCTTCAACTCTTTCTTTATTCTGGCAAGGTTTTGCCAGACCATTTAATTCTCTTGTGAATTTTAAACCCTTTGTTCTTTTTGCATGCGCCTGCCAGCACATGCCACCACCATTTCAACCACCTATTTGTGTGCCAGATTCCATACCAATTCCTGCCATGATATGCATACCTTTTCTGGCCCCATGAAAACAATCTATAAGTTTCAATCAATGGGGGGAGAAAATACTCATTTCCTCCTCCCCCTCTTTGGAAGGATTTTAAAATACTACATTACCTAAGTTATATACTTATAATTATAATCTATACTAGACTATCCCTTTATTATATTAAAAACCACAGCAGGCAACCTATATGATACAGAATATAATAAAACCAAAAGGTTTATATAGGAGTATATGAACATAATCATATATGATAAGAGGTACACAATGAGAATCAACAAACTAAAGTGCTTGCGCTGTGAACATCTGTGGATGCAGAGGCAAACTAAACCACCTAAGCAATGCCCTAAATGCCATAGCCCGTATTGGAATAAAATCAGAATCATTGAGAAAATAAAAAAGGAGGCAGATATATATGGACAACCCAACAACACCCAAGAACCCAGAACAGATACCAGGGATATTCTTTCAGCAAATGAAAAAGAAGATACAGGACAATAGGGAGATTACTATTAAGGTAAGTAGCCAAAAAAGATATGGTATGGCTAGCGCGTCAATTAGGTTATTTGAGTATCTAGGAGTTGAGGAAGTAAAACAAATAAACTCACGGAGGTGAGAACATGCCAATAAATATGTTTAAGTATGCATTGGGATTAATCAGCATATCAATCATTACATATTTTTGTATTAGATTGATAGCAACCAAACTGAAAAAGGCAGGGATATTAAAGTCTTTGAAGTTCGGCAAGAACAAGGCAGAGAATCCCCAGGAGAAAAAAGACGAGAAGATAGAATGGCCAGAACTAAACAAGTAATAAAACAAAAAATAAAAAGGTGAGAAACATGGAACATGAAAAAGGAGAGACATTTGAGAAATTGATGGAGCAAGAACCGAATGAGGAGAACACTACACAGTTCTTCTTCAATGAAATATTAGGTAACTAAGGATGCACTACAAACGAAACGACAAGAGGATATACATTAGTTTGGGATTAACCTACTTAATGTATATCTTAGGTTTCGTTCTGCAGGATGCAATGCTCGTACACTTATCATTCGGAAGTGCATTGGCTATTGCATTAATACTCTTAATGGTGAGGCAGAAATGACAAACAGAATCATTAATGTTGGAGAAGGGATTGCTATTGTAGGGGTAATGATTGGAGTAGGATGGACACAGAATTATTGGTTATTATTTTTTATGATAATACCGATATGTACTTGGGCATATGCTCAAGATAAATTAAGAAATGAATTTAATGAGTTTGCAAGACAACGTGAGAAATTAGAGTTAGAAAAATTAAAGGAAGAATTATGTTTATTAAAATTGAAGAAGAAATGAGATAAACCAAAAATGATTGACGAAGAAGAATTAAGAGAAGAACTTGGAGATATTAATAGTAAACTAAATGAGGTAATTGAGAGGTTTAACAAACATATGAGTGAACATAAGGAGGAAAACAAAAAATGACATACTCCCAAAATAAATCACCCTAAAGGGTGGGGTTTCTCACGCAGAAGCCCCAACTTAAATCATTCGGAGAAAGTCCGAAAGCTATAAGAGGGCTTCCACTCAAGGAGCAACG
>SDBT01004526.1_pt1 | contig 23584 bp, 12 predicted proteins | sample 2277101 | NCBI WGS metagenome assembly SDBT01 (sample SAMN10404973, study PRJNA504765) | marine sediment metagenome | isolation source: marine sediment core GS10_PC15, 103 cmbsf | place: Arctic Ocean: Southern Knipovich Ridge | collected 2010 | reverse complement strand
GCCAGAGGAAGATCGCAGGATCATTCTCGGCAGGTATCCCGACCTGGGATGAGAGGAGGCAGAACACAACTTCCAGGTGTCCCTCGTGTTTGATATGGTGCTCTGCACAGTGCTTTTCATTCACACCCCTGCTGTACCCTGCACGCGGTGCCGGACGCCCCAATAGTGCCAACTGAAAGCGAAGAATGGAAATGAAGACACGACTGTTCTCAGTTGCGCTTTTGCCCTGTGCAATAGCCCTCGTCTTGTCCTTCACAGCTTATGCCAGCGACCCTAAACTCGACGATACATCGGAACACCCCAATATCATTTTGGTGTTTCTTGACGATGCGGGCTACGCAGATTTTGGGGTAACTGGTTCCACCACTCCAACGCCCACGATCGATGCTCTGGCAACAAATGGGGTGCAATTCACCCAATTCTATGATGCCTCGCCCGTATGCTCGGCGTCACGGGCCGCTTTGCTGACAGGTCGCTATCCCGACCGTTTCAGTTTCGCAAATGTTCTTTTTTCTGACGCCACAGAAGGGTTGCCGCAAGAGGAAGAAACGCTGGCTGAACTCCTAAAGGCGCAGGGTTATTCTACCCATATTTTCGGAAAATGGCATTTGGGGCATCTCAGCGGGGCTTTACCACTCTCACATGGATTTGATGAATATTTCGGCATCCCTTATTCCAACGATATGTGGCCCTATGAAAGAGATAGTCAGGCCTTAGATCCTCACGACGAGCAGGCCTATCTTTACAATCCCAGCAGCTCAAGCCCCCCCTTGCCCCTCTATGAAGGCGCTAGGGTTGTGAAGGACAGTATCACGCCTTCTGACCAGAAGATGCTGACACAAGTGTTTACCGACAGGGCAATAGATGTCATCGAAGCAAGCGCTGCGAAGCCTTTTTTTATATATCTACCTTTCAGTTCTTCCCATATTCCGATATTTGTGAGAGATGAACTCAAAGGTATATCCGGAGGCAGTCTATATCAGGATGTGATCTACGAATATGATCAGCAGATGGCGCGCATTATGAAGGCGCTGCGCGATAAGGGCATTGAGCAGGATACGCTGATTATTTTCACTTCCGATAATGGCCCCTGGACGGTATGGGGCGATCATGCCGGCTCGGCGGGAGATATGCGGGGCTTCAAAATGACCACCTTTGAAGGCGGTATTCGCGTCTTTGCCGCCATGCATTGGCCCGCAGGATTCAACAAAGGTGTGACAATCACCAGCCCTGTCATGACAATCGATATTGTGCCAACAATCGCGGAGATAGTTGGCGCACAGCCCAGTGGTGAAAAGCTTGATGGCCGGTCGCTTGTATCCCTAATTGAAGGCACGCAACCGGCAGAAACTGAGCCTCGCGCTCTATATAACTATTATTTGGGCGAGCTAGAGAGCTTGCGCTACGGAAAATGGAAACTGCATCTTCCTCGCGAAGTCAGGACAGTGACAAGAGTAGGCAGAGCTGGCTTTCGCGGTGATTATGGGAAAGAGCACATTGAGTGGTCGCTTTATGACCTGGATGCCGACCCCGGTGAGAGCGTTAACCTGATTGATCGCCACCCGGACATTGTTGACAAACTGAAGAGAATGGCGGCAGCTTTCGCAAACGAGTTGGAAGCGGGCAAAAAGCCCATGGGAGACTACGGGGCGAAAGAGGGCGCAGGCACAAATAGATAGCCTAGGATATTCACTATGGAGAACCGAGCGTGCGGCGGGGCGATCGGCTGGATCGCCCTGATCCTGATCGTCACTGCTGGATGCACGGCGAGCCCCGAGGCTATTGAGGACCGGCTCCTGGAGGGATTTCTCGATCCACCGGCCCGGGCGCGCCCCGATGCCTTCTGGCCGTGGTTGAACGGCCACGCCGACCCGACGCGACTCACGGAGGAGATGGAGCATTTCAAGGCCGCCGGTTTCTCGCGCCTGCAGGTCTGGGACGTGAAGGCGCACCAGGATCCCGACGAGCTCGTCCCGATCGGGCCGCCCTTCCTCAGCGATCCGTGGCTCGCCAACCTCGCCCACGCGAACCGCGAGGCGCTCCGGTTGGACCTGGAGCTCGGGCTCCTCGCGGCCAGCGGGTGGAATGCCGGCGGGACCTGGGTCGAGCCGGAGGAGGCGGGGATCGGGCTCTTTTCCTCGGTGAGAGTCGCCCGCGGTCCGGCTAGCTTTGAGGTAGAGCTCGAGTTTCCGGAGGTTCCCGAGCACTCCCCCCGGGGCGAGGATGGCCGGCCCGCGTACTGGCGGACCGTCGCCGTCCAGGCCGTTCCCGTCGCTGACGGCGAGCGCCTGGTCCCCGAGCACGTCGTCGATCTTTCGGACCGCCTCGACGAGGACGGGCGGCTCCGGTGGGACGCGCCCGAGGGCGAGTGGGCCGTCCGCTGGTTCATCTTCGCGAACTCTGGCCAGCGCCTGATCGTGCCCAGCCCGAGCTCCGACGGGCTACAAATCGACTTCTTCGACGAGGACGACAGCCGGGCCTACTTTACCTACGTGCTCGATCGCCTCGAGTCCACCCTCGGACCGCTCGAGGACTCCGCACTCCGCTACCTCGAGGTCGACAGCCTCGAGCTCGAGGGCCGCCGCCTCGACGCCTGGACGGAGGACATCCTCGAGACCTTTCTCGAGCGGTACGGTTACGACGCGTGGCCCTACTTGTCGCTCATCGACGGCGCGGCCACCGCCGACGAGCTCGGCGAGCGCGTCCTGCACGACTGGACGCGCCTGGTCAGCGACCTGATGATCGAGAATCACTACCGCCTCGGCGACGAGCTCCTGCGCGAGCGTGGCCTCTTGCTGGCGGCCGAGGCGGGAGGACCGGGGCCGCCGATCTGGAACAGCTGCCCCGTCGACGCGCTGGGCGCGCTCGGCGCCGTGGGGCTCATGCGCGGCGAGTTCTGGGCGAAGCAGCGCAGCATGTACAACGTCAAGGAGATCGCCTGCGCCGCGCACACCTACGGCCAGACAATCGTGGACGCCGAGTCGTTCACCTCGTGGCGGCACTGGCGCGACGGGCCGTACTACCTGAAGCTCCTCGCGGATCAGGCCTTCATCGACGGGCTGAACCACATCACCTTCCACACGGCTCCCCACGGCGGGGAGGAGGTCGGCCTGCCGGGCTTCGCGTACCACGCGGGCACCCACATGGGACCGAACCTCGTGTGGTGGTCTATGGCCGGGCCGTTCATCGACTACCTGTCGCGCACCTCGTTCCTGCTGCAAGAGGGGCAGCCCGTGGCCGACGTGGTCTTTTACCAGGGCGCCGGGGCGCCCGCGTTTCATCCGCTCGCGGTCGACCTGGACCCGGCGATTCGACGGGCCGGGTACGACTACGACGTCGTCGACGTCCGCGTGCTGACCGGGTCGATGAGCGTGCGCGACGGACGGATCGTCCTCCCGCACGGGGTGAGCTACGCGCTGCTCGTCCTCCCCGACGAGGAGTCGGTCGATCTGGCGGCATTGCGGAAGATCCGAGAGCTGGTGCGCGACGGCGCGACGGTCGTCGGGCCGAGGCCGACGCGCGCGAGCGGCCTCGCGGGCTTCCCCAGGTCCGACGAAGAGGTCCGGGAACTGGCCGACGAGCTCTGGGGAGCGGTCGACGGCGAGCGCAGCACCGAGCACCGGTTCGGAGCGGGCCGGGTAATCAGCGGCCGTGCCGTGCCCCAGGTGCTCGCGGAGGCCGGGGTCCCCCCTGACTTCGCCTGGGAGGGAGGAGACGCCCGGACCCGGCTGAGCTTCGTCCACCGCGCGACGGAGGGCGCGGAGATCTACTTCGTCGTCAACGACAACGAGCGGTGGGAGGAGGTCGAGGGACTCTTCCGGGTGAGCGACCGGGTGCCGGAGCTCTGGGATTCGGCCGAGGGCACCGTGCATTTACCTCGCGCGTACCGCGCGGAGGGAAGCCGGACTCGCGTCTTGCTGCGGCTCCCTCCCGGCGGTTCGACCTTCGTCGTCTTCCGGAGCGATCCGGAGGCCCCCGAGCCGGTCTGGCGCGAGACCGTCCCGCTCACCCGCTTGTCCGCGGCGGTGCCCGACGTCGCTCACGGTGACACGCCGAACGGACCGGCGTGGCTGTCGGCGGGTGAGCGGCCGCCCGCAGAGGAGTTCATCGTCTACGACCTCGGCGCGAACGTAGACCTGAGCCAGGCCGACGTATGGAACTACCAGCATCAGACGCGCGGCCTCCTGACCCGCGGAATCCGCGAGATGGACGTCTCCACCTCGTCGGACGGTGTGGCGTTCGAGCCCCAAGGACGCGTCGAGCTCCGGCCCGCCCCCGATATCGGTGAGCGCGGCTACGAGGAGCGGATCTCGCTTCCGGCGGCGGGGGTCCGCTACGTCCGCCTCGACGTGGTCTCCAATCACTCCGACGACTGGTCGGGATGGACGGATATCGTCGGCCTGAACCGGATCGTCTTTTTCGACGTCGACGGCCTGGAGGTGGGGGGCGTGGAGGTCCACGAGGTATCCTCCGGCGTCGCCCACAACCCGGCCACGGACGACTTGCATCCAACGCCACGCGAGGGCATCGAGCTCGCCGGTCCGTGGCGCGTCCGGTTTCAGGAGGGCCGCGGCGCGCCGGACGAGACGGTCTGGCCGACCCTCGTTTCGTGGGCCGAATCCGAGGACGTCGGCATCAGGCACTTCTCGGGGGTCGCCGAGTACACCCTTCCCTTCATCCCGCCCGCCGAGCTGCTCGAGCCCGGAGTCGCCGTGGAGCTCGATCTCGGGCGGGTCGCCGGAACCGCGCGGGTCTTCCTGAACGGCGAGGATCTCGGGGTCGCGTGGAAGCCGCCGTACGCAGTCAACGTGACGGGCCGGCTGCGGCCGGGCGAGAACGAGGTGCGCGTCGAGGTGGCCAACACGTGGCACAACCGGCTCGTCGGCGACGCCGCGCTCCCGCCCGCCGAGCGGATCACGATGACGAACATCCGCGAGCCGTTCTCGCCGGACACACCGCTCCTCGAGTCGGGTCTCCTGGGCCCCGTGCGCCTCGTCCCGTTTGAGGACGAGCCGTGAGGCCGGGGTCCGAGAGGCTGTGGACAGCAGGTTTCAAGAACGTCCTGGGAGATCAGCCCTTTCCCATCGTCAACCGGAGCACCTTTTCGTGATGGTCGGAACCGCAAGCTGGGTTGGACAAACGGTTCATATCGTGGCCCCAGTGACCCGCCCCCGGGTTTGTTACCACTCGTTAGGTTAGAGCAAAAGCCTGTGAGGTGGGCTGAGTCCAGCGGCACCGGCTACCACTACGATCCCGTGTACGTCCCGGCTACGGTGGCTGGGGCCGCTACCCGTACTGGCGCGGCTGCTCGCGCGGGTGGCACAATGGCCACGACGAACCGCGCCCAGAGCTTCAAGAGCACCCGCTCCTGCAGCGGCGGGCGCGGCGGGCGCCGCGGGAACCTCGATGGGAGCGCTGGCTGATCGTCATCGAGAATAGAGGGTGGATACATTTCATGAGCAAGGGAGCAGCTGTATGAAATTTCGAACGATTGTCACTTTTCTCGGCGGTTTTGCCACAGCGCTTGCAGTGGTTGCCCTCGCCGCATCTCAGATGATCCCGGAGCCGGCTGTCGCAGTGGCGGCGGAGACTCGGGGCCTCGTGCTCGAGGCGGGGCAGGCAAACCCCACGACGCGCACCGGCACCGTCGCCGACCGCGACGTCTACTATCCCGGCACCGAAGAAATAGCTCCCGGGGAGATGCGCGTCACGGCATGCGGCACCGGTATGCCCAACGCGCGTCCTAAGCAGGCGGCCGCCTGCTGGCTGGTCGAGCTCGGCAACGGCGACAAGTTCTTGTTCGACATCGGCACCGGCTCGGCGGAGCGCATCTCGGCCCTGAAGATTCCCTACGACTACCTCGACAAGGTCTTCATCGGTCACCTGCACTCCGACCATTTCGGAGATATGGACGCACTGTGGGTTGGCGGCGTGGTCGGCAATCGAGTCAACCCCCTGCGGGTCTGGGGGCCATCGGGGCACGCACCCGAGTACGGCACGGCCTACGCGATCGCCCGCATGGAGGAGATGCTGACCTGGGACAAGGGGTCCCGATTGGGGAATGTCGACATTCGCGGCCTGGAGATCGACGTCAACGAGTTCGACTACCGCGCCGTCAACGAGGCAGTCTACGACGAGAACGGGGTCACCATCCGTACGATCCCCGCGATCCATGCTCTCGATGGTCCGGTCAGCTTCATCCTCGGGTGGAACGGGCTGAAGTTCGCCTACAGCTCCGACACCTTCCCGAACCAGTGGTGGATGGAGCACACCCAAGACGCGGACATCGCCATTCACGAGTGTTTCGCTCCGCCGTCGGTGTTAATCGACAAGCAGGGGTTCACTCCCCAGACGGCTCTCAACGTCGGCACTCAGGTACACACGTCTCCGGCGCAGTTCGGCAAGGTGATGGCCGAGATCCAGCCACGGATGGCGGTCGGCTACCATTTCTTTAACGACTTCGACACCCAGCCCACCGTGCTCGCCGATATTCGTAAGACCTATGACGGTCCGCTGGCATTGGCCACGGACTACATGGTTTTCAACGTGACCCAGGACGACATCCGCGTACGGATGGCGGTGATCGACGAAGACATCTGGCCGCAGCCCGCGACGCAGCCCAAGCTGCCACCGGACTTCAGCCAGCAGATCGGTTTCTCCGACTACATCATCGGTGGACGCGTACCCTTCCCCGAAGTCGTGCAAGAAATCTACGACGAGATCAACCGCATGTATGGGACGAACGTGCGCCCCCCAGGGAGATAGGGGCAACAATGACCGACGGGGGCGCCTACTGTCCGTCTCGTCGACGTGGCTGGATGGTTTTGCTGCTGGGCCTGATCGGGATGCTGCTGTTGCCGCCGCTCGCCCGCCCGGACGCCCTCGTCGTCACGATGGCGATGAACGCCTCGACGATCGCCGAGTTTTCCGTGGAGGCGGACGGCGTCACGGTGGATCTGGAGATCGGCGTTGCCGATTTCATGGGCTTTGCCGATTTGCTGCCCGACGAGATCTACGAAGCGTTGATGCGGGCGGTGGCGGGCGATGAGAGCGGATCAGACGCTGACCCCGACCTGGAAGCGCTGGAAGATCGCTTGCCGCGCTTCTTCCGCGAGGACCTACGCATCATCCCGGACAACGGCCGGCCGCTCGCTGGCCGGGTCGTGGCGATCGAAGCCAGCCGCCGTGTGCCTCGAGACCAGGTAACCGGTGACCCACTGCCGGTAGGGCCCGACTTCGAAGGCGATCCGGTGGTCGTCGCAGAGCTGTTTTATCCATTCGCCGAACGACCGAGCACGCTGACGTTTGACGCGCCTACCGGCGAGAACGGCGCCGTGAACGCGAACGTCGGCTTCGTGGTGTATCACCGCGGCCTGCATGTCAACGACTTCCGTTACCTGGCCACCGGCATGACGCTCGATCTCGACTGGGACGACCCTTGGTACTCGACGTTCCGGACCCGCAGCCTGCGCCGCCAGTACTTCGCGCCGGTCAACGGCTTTCTATACATGGAGCCGTTTGAGGTGCGCAAGGAGATCGTCGCGCGGCCGATTGACTTGCAGCAGTGGGTTGATCTGGGCTTCGAGCCGGGACAGGAAACGATCACGGTCGCCGAGCAAGAGGAGATCAAGCGCGCCGCCACCGAGTTCCTTGCCGGCCGCTTACCGGTAACGATCGACGGGCAGGCCGCCGTCGGCGAGCTCGACCGCGTCCATTTCATCTTCCGCAACCTGCGCACAAGTGGTGTCATCGATCCGCCGCGGGACCTGCCGATGGTGTCGGCTACTCTGGGAGTGATCTTCGTGTACCCGACCGACGGTCTGCCGGACGAAGTGACCATGGAATGGGACCTCTGGGGCGAACGCATCGAGAGCGTGCCCACCACGGCTACCGACGAGGCTGGAGGGCTGCCATACGTCGTAACGCCTGATGATCCGGTGCTGCGCTGGACCAATTTCCTCACCAATCCCACCGTCCCGGGGCTGATAACGGTGGAAGCGCCACCGCCGGCCTGGAGCCACTGGATCGGCTATATGGCAGTATTGTCGACGCTCGCCCTCATCGGTATGGCCCTCGCCAAGGGTCGCGATCTGCGACGCGGCGAAGCCGGCACACCGGTGATCGTCGGGATGCTCGTCCTCGTGTTGTTCACCGGTTTTGGGGCCTATCAGGCGTTCTTTGCCGCGCGGTTCTCGGAGCAAGCCGTGACGACGATTCTCGATGGACTACTGGAGAACGTCTATCGCGCCTTCGACTATCGGCAGGAGGATGTCATCTACGACAGTCTCGAGAACACCGTATCGGGCGACTTGCTGACGCAGATCTATCTGGAGACGCGCCGCAGCTTGGAGCTCGAAAACCAGGGCGGGGCGCGCGCCAAGGTGCAGGACGTCGAGATTCTGAAGGCGTCCTACGAGGCACTGCCGTCGGGCACGGGATTCACCAGCGAGGCGCTTTGGAACGTTAGAGGCTCGGTGGGGCACTGGGGCCACATCCACCAGCGCATCAACCAGTACCGCGCCGAGGTAACGGTGGAGTCAATCGACGACGCGTGGCGAATTACCGGGCTCGAAGTGCTCGATGAAGAGCGCGTCGATCCCAACGCGCCGGCGGCTCGTTGACCGGCCCTTATCCCGGCCGGACGCCGCGACCGAGGACCGGCGATGCAGCGAAACGTCTTGAACCTCCAGGCGATTTTGCCCCCGTTAATACGAGACACTCACGTGGGCGGCAAACTCCTAGTCCCCGATAGTTTCCATCCCTTTCGACCGCAGCAGCGCGTTGAGCTCCGCCACTTCTTCCGCCAGCAGCGCATCGATCGCACTCAGGTGCTCGAGCAGCCGGTCATGGAGTATCTGCTGGACCTCCACATCCTGGTCCGTCGGCGGGAAGTCCACGACCGAGACATTGCGAGTGAGATAGCCGAGCTTCTGCAGCAACTGGGCCCCGAACCGGACGCCGTCCTGGCCCTGACCTGTGAGACGCAGCTCCACCATGATCATCTGTAGGTCTTGGAGCTTCTGCTCCAGCTCGGCGACGGCCTGATTTACCTCGTCATCCTCTGAGAAGCGGGACAAGGTTTGTAGCTGAACCCGGAGGACCTCGACTCGGCGCACCGCCTCGCCGACTGTAACCACATCCTCGCGCACCGCCTCGAGAAAGGCGACCTGAGCGGCGATGTCGGCCTCGGTTCCGGCGGTGTTGGGATCCTTGAGCACGGTGAGCGATTGCGTGAGCTCCTGGCCATCTACAGTCAGCCGCACGGTGTACTCGCCTGGCGGCCTGAGAATCGAAATGCGCGACGCGCCCGGTGCCGGGCGCCCCTCGGGCCCCACCTGGATGTGCGGAGCGTACATGTGTCCGGTGAGGAGCAGGATCTCGTCGTTGGGCTCATCGCGGAGATCCCAGTGGATCCTGTTCACACCGGCTTCGTTCGTCCCCTCGAGCGTCTGGACGAGCGTCCCGGACTCATCGAGGATATCGATCGTGGGAGCGGACTCGGCTGGGGCCGCGAGCCAGTAGCTGATGGATGCTCCGTACTCGGGGTTCTCTCCGATCGTGGGGTCATCGTAAGGAGTGGACGGCCGCGTGATGTTGCGGAACCGGTAGGTGTCCCGGGGCTCGAACAGGTGCGCCGCCGACGCCAACACGTCGGGAGTGAGCTGCTGAATGGGGCTCAGGTCGTCCAGGATCCAGAAGCCGCGACCATACGTGCCGACGACCAGATCGTTGAAGTGCTCCTGGATCACGATGCCCGAGACGGGGGCGTGAGGCAGGTTGTTTTGCAGCGGCTGCCAGTTATCCCCGTCGTCGAACGAGACGTAGATAGCGTTCTCCGTACCCACGTACAGCAATCCCTGCCGCACGGGGTCCTCGGCGATGACCTTGGTGTAGCTGAGCATGCTGGGTGGGATACCGTCTGTGATTTTCTCCCAGCTCTCGCCGTAGTCCCGGGTGCGGTAGATATGGGGATCCCGGATGTTGACCTGGTGGCCATCGGCGGCGACATAGGCGGTGCCGGCGTCGTAGCGGGAGGGGGCGATGCTGCGGACGGCGATCCACACCGGCAGGCCCGGTATGTTCTCGGTCACGTCAGTCCAAGTATCCCCGCCGTCTCGGGTGACATGAAGCAATCCGTCATTGGTGCCGGCCCAGATGAGTCCCGGCTCGATGGGTGACTCGGCGATGCCGAAGACCACGCCGGCGTACTCCACGCCGATGTTGTCGCCGGTGAGGCCGCCGGAGAGCACCATACGGCTCTGATCGTTCAAGGTCAGGTCAGGGCTGATGACTTCCCAGCTCTGCCCACCGTTTTGCGTCCGGTGCACATTCTGGCTTCCCACGTACACGGTGTTGTTGTCGTGCGGCGAAATGTGAATCGGCGCATCCCAGACGAAACGATAACGAACGCCGGAGGCAGCCCCGCGGCTCTGTTCGGGCCAGACCTCCACGCTGCGGTACTGGCGTCGGTCCTCCTCGTAGCGGACGACGATGCCACCCACCATTCCTGATCCCGAGGCCGAGGACCAGACGATGTTGGGATCCGTCGGATCGGGCGTGGCCCAGCCGCTCTCACCTCCACCCACGTGATGCCACATGCCCCGAGGGATACCCCGACCTCCGAGCCGGCTGTTGCTGGGGCCGCGGTAGGTGGGCTCGTCCTGCTTGTTGCCCAGAACGTTGTAGGGCACCGCGTTGTCCGCGGTGACGTGATACATCTGGGCGTTGGTGAGGCGCTGCCTGAACCAGGTCTGCCCGCGGTTGATCGAGATGGAGAGCCCCTGGTCGTGAGCGACGATCATCCGGTCGCCGTTGCCAGGGTCGATCCACATGTCGTGATGGTCGCCGCCGGGCGCGCTGGATCTGGGCACGGTCGCGAGGGTGAGCCCGCCATCGAGGGTTTTCGCGAACGACGCGGTGAGAAAGTACGCCTCGTCCTGGTCGTCTGGTGAAGCCACCACCCGGGAGTAGTAGTGGGGCCTGCCCATGGCGTTTCGGTTCCGAGAGACGAGGGTCCACTCGTGCCCTCCGTCGTCGGAGCGCCACACTTGACCGTCCTCGGTGGGCTCGCCGTTCCAGGGGATGCCGTCGCCGGTCTCGAACATGGCGAAGATGCGCTGGGTGTTCGATGGTGCGATGGCCACCGCCACCTTTCCCACCGGCTTGGTGGGAAGCCCGTTTCCCTCCAGCCGGGTCCAGGTGGTTCCGCCGTCCCGGGAGACGTGGAGGCCACCGCCCGGTCCTCCGCTGGTGCGGCCCCAAGTGTGGATCTCCAACTGCCAGGTCCCCGCAAAGAGCACGCGGGGGTTGGACGGATCCAAAGCGATGTCGGAGCACCCCGTGTTTTCATCGACGAAAAGCACCTGCTCCCAGGTAGCGCCCCCGTCGGTTGTCCGGTAAACGCCGCGCTCGGGCTGCGGTCCGTACGCGTGTCCCAGAGCGCAGACAAAGACGATGTCCGGGTTTGACGGATGTATTGCGAGTCGGGGAATTCGGCCTGTGTTCTCCAGCCCCATGAGTGTCCAGGTCTGGCCGGCATCGGTCGATTTGTAGACTCCCTGCCCCAGGGAGATGTGACTGCGAATCTTCCCTTCACCGGTTCCGGCCCAAACCACGTTGGGGTCGCTGATTGCCACGGCCAGGGCGCCGATCGATTGGACGGGCTGATCGTCGAAGATAGCGTCCCAGTGGACGCCCCCGTCGGTTGTCTTGTAGATGCCGCCGGAAGCCGCACCGACGTAGTACGTGTGCGGATCGCCTGGAATGCCCGCGGCCGCGCTGAACCGGTTCCCCTCGGGACCGATGTAGCGCCAGGCAAGCGCGCTGTACGAATCGGGGGTCTGAGCGATTGCCGGCGAAGAGCCAACGAGTGTGAGGACAGGAGCCACCAGAACGGCGGCAAGAAAGAGCGACCGAAACAGGGTGCGCATGGGAGTCTCTCCAGGATTGAGGACTGAGCCCTTCTTGGGAATGACTACTGATATCCGGATTCGGAGGCGTGCGCAAGGCCTGGCGTTGTCGACTTAGCGTGGTTGGCGCGTAGCCCTCCGGGGAGGTAGGAGTTGCGGGCGAATGGCGTCTTCGTGACGCCTCCGCGATGGCTGCAGCATCTCGTTGTCTTCCCTCCTTGCCGTCGCTACCCGCCGTCGTGCATATCCACGCGATACAGCCTCACACCGAGTAAGCGTTCATCCGTCGAGATCCCGGTCTGTGCGGGACTGAACACGGTGGAATAGAGAACCAACTCCCGGGGCCGGACGTCCCGGCCGGCCGAGAGTTCCTTTACCCCGGCAAGATCATCGAGAATGATCTCCGTGGGTTCGTCGGAGACTTCGAGATTGGCGAGGACTAGTTCTCCATCGACGGAGATCGATATTCGGGCCGGCGGCACACCCGCGGGCCTCGCACCACTGAGGACCAACGTTAGCCCTCCCGAGCGAGGAACGAGCAGCGAGGAGCGGCGCGACGTCCAGCGAAACGTAGAACCCGCGCGGCCCAGATCGCGTTCGTCGCTGTAAAACCCGAGGAGCTGGAAGAACACGTCGTCGGCGAGGTTGCCGACGTCGATCGTCGTCGCGGTCTCGCCTCGCGCCACCAGCCGGCCGATGGTCAACGGAGCTCGCTCGTTCACGATCTGCCGCGGCAGGCGGCCGCGTGTGCGCTCCAACACGGAGATCTCGAGAATCCGCCGGTCGATTTCGATGAGCGACAACTCGGGAGCGTAGAACGAGAAGACTTGCTCGCTCGTGATCAGGAACACCGGGCGCCCATCCTCTATCCAGGCGGCAACAAGCTCGCCGAGCGCCGTGAAGGTGGGCAATATCGGGTAAACAACAACTGCCTGCACCCCGTGGACATAGTTCAGCGTCGTGGCCAGGTGCGTTCCGGCCAACTGAGCGCTGACGAGCACGACCGAACCTTCCGGCAGCAGCGCGGCGATCTCACCCGTCTCCTCGAGCGTGTCCTGCCACAGAGGTTGACCGACAATGGACGCGCTCGGAGCTCCTGCGAGCGCCATCAAGGCGAGCAGAACGACCGCCGCGATAACGGGTCCGCGTCTGGGATCGAGGTTCCTGAGCGCAGCTACGGTCATCGTCGACGTCAGCAAGGCCAGGCATGGAATCACGACGGGGACGAAGCGCCGCATGGCCCAGATGTGCTCATCGGTGTCGGGAGATCGATACAGGTGCATGCAGGCGACGACGACGAGGACGACGACAAACGTCGACAGGTCGCGCGAAGCGGTGAGATTCGATCCGCGGTCGCGGTCTGCACGTGTACCCGCATTCTCGGGAAGCCTCTCGGGGGGCCGTATTCGCCTGAAAACACAAACAGCCGTCGCGGCCGCGAGCGTGACGAAGAACGGCCACAAGAGATACCAGCTCAGCCAGCTGACTATCTCCGCGAGGCCGGATCCGACCCCGACGGGGTTGTTCAGCAAGGAGTCCACACTGCCGTCGTTCGGGAAGTAAGCCGTGACGGCTGAGATCATCGCGAATCCCCAGAGGCGCGGCCGGTCCAGGTTGGCGCGCAGCCCGCCACCGACGCGTGACAGTACGAAGATTAGGACACCCCCCAGCACTACCATGCCCACGGCGAGCCACCTCCACCCGATTACGCCGCCGGCTTGCCCCAGGTAGTTCGACGAGATCTCGCGTTGGACGAAACCCGTATAGTGGCTCGGCAGCAGCGCATAGTGGATGGCCGCGTGCGCGGTCGGGACGGCAAAGCAGACCGCCAGCCACAGGTAGCCTCGCTCGAGCCACCTACCCGTCCATACCAGCTTCACACCCGCAAACGCGGTGATCGTGACCGCCACGATCGGAATCAGCTCGAACTTGGCCAACGCCGCAACTCCGAGCAGCCACCCGGCGATGGCGGCCAGCCACGACAGTTGGCTGCGCAGCGATAACAGGAGAGCCAGCAACGCGGCAAGGACGAAAAGCTCGGCCACGATCTCCGACATCGGGTACTTGGCGAACCAGATCTGCGGCATCGTCACGGTGGCCAACAAAGCAGCGCCGAGGCCCGCCACGGTGCCGCCCATGCGGTAACCCACCAGCAACAGCGCAATCATGCTCAACGTCGCGAACACGGGGGCGACGTAGGGCATCGCTCGAAGGCCAAGGACGTCGTAGACGACCGCTAGGAGAGCCGGAAACACGGGCGAGAAACCCGCCACGACCGTCGGCTCCTCGATGTCGGGAATCGCGAAGCCACCCGGAAAGCGCGCGAAGGCCCCGGTTGCATCAAGCGCGGCTTGGTTTTGAAACAGCTCGGAGCGGGTCGGTTGTGTGACCTCGGCGAGCAGCGGGTCGTGGAGAACGTATCCGCCGTTACGGGCGATCTCGGGCCCGAGGCTCAGATACACACTCGAATCGCTCGCCCAGACAAATGTCTCGTAAGGCGGAAAGAACAGTATCGCGCAAAGGACCAACACCGCTGCCACCGCCAACGCCAGGGTAGCGCCGTTTATTGCTTCCTGTGCCTCTCCGTGGCGCGGTACGCCGCTCGTTGTGCGCGCCGCAGCGTGAAACACACCGATCCGGCGAAGCACGGTGAGCGTCGCGAACGCCAACCCGATCATCGCCGTTGCAAGCAACCGAGACTCCAGAACCCCGAACTCGGCGAGCAATACCAACAACCAGACGCCGATTGCCACGTTCACGACGACGGCCAGAAAAACCGTCTCGAGCCCGAACTTCTCAACGGGTCGCGCAGCCGCGACCCGTTGAGAAGTTCGGGCTAGGTGGCCGGGTGTGCGCATCGTCGCGCCTCGGTTACACCGGGCGTCGGGCCACCGAGGCCAGCAGGTAGCCGTGCCGCCGCAACAAGGAGAATTTGCGAGAGACGAGCGAAAACGGCCAGCATGCCGCCCCCGTGATCACGCCGACGGGCTGTGCCCACGCGTTGCACGCGAGGTCGAGAATACGCAGCCATCCGGGAACGAAGAGAATCCCGGTCTCGGCGACGATCTCGAAGCCCGCCTGCCGAAGCATTTCCCTTAGGGCGCGCCGTGAGTACGACTTCTCGAAGCCGTATCCGTACAAACCCGTCCGGTACATCGCTGCCACCATGAGCGGCCGGAGGAAAGGGTCCCATCGGTTCGGAACGCCGATAATCGCGATGCCCCCGGGCTTCAGGACCCTGAAAATCTCCCCGATCGCTGTTGTCGTCTCGTCGATGTGCTCGATCGTTCCCATGGAGTAGATGGCGTCGAACGAGGACGCGGCGAAGGGCAAGGCTTCGACGTCGCCGATCGAAGCCCGCAGCGGTTCGCCGACGAGGTCGAACTCGCCCACAGCGGTGCGCACGATCGCCGGTGAGATGTCGACGCCGTGCGCGATCGCCCCGTTCCTCGCCGCCCATTGAAGGATCCGGGTGTTCTTGGCCTCGTCCCAAAGGTCGGTCTTGAGCATCTTCAAGCCGCGGATTTCACCGAAGTAATCTCGAAAGAGCTGCTGCTCGTCGAGTCGATAGTAGTCGGTCGATTTGGCACCGGCGAGATCGGGAAACGTGGCGCCGACGCCGGCCCAGAAGGAGCGAGCTTTTCTCTTGGGTGTGTCAGGGAGGCCCGACGAAGAACCAGGCAACTTCCAAACCTCTTGCGGCGCGGGTACTCAGCCAGACGGCAGGGTGCCCAGAGCCGGAATCGGACCGGCCAATACGGCGCGGTCGCAGCGCAACAACCATACCAAGGACATTGTCAGCTTAACGAGGCGCCTGGCAAAGTCCGGCGATGAACAACGACGCGCCCGGCACCGCTGCCTTGACGTCGCCATGCACCGAGTCGGAGAGGATGACGTGACCGGAGCCGAGGGGGTAGTGAATGAGATAGGATTGGCGAACAAGCCGCTGCGGGTCCCTTCTGATTCTGGGGGGTGGGTTGCATATCGGAGGCCTTGGCAACTTCTTATCGTTGGCCGAAGAGATCTGGGCCGGTGCTCGTTTTCTGGCCAAGGTACCTCTCCACCTGCGACGGCCCCTCCGCCTGCGGGACGCCCAGGATTGTCTACGCCGGCGCCTGGAGGCCAGGCCTGACCGGTTCTTGAGTATGGTCCGTCGGACCATTTACGCACGCCCAACCAGCCCATATCGAGCACTCCTACGCGAGGCCGGGTGTGAGCTAGGAGACCTCGAGAACCTGGTCCACCAGGAGGGCATCGAGGGAGCCCTCAAGGTCCTGTATCGGCATGGAGCATACTTGACGGTGGAGGAGTTCAAGGGCCACCGCACGGTGGTGCGAGGCAGCACTCGCTTCACGGTCCAGCCCCGTCTGCTTCAGAACCCGACCATCTCATCAAAGCTCAGCGTTCGGACGAGCGGAAGTCGAAGCCCGACCACGCCTGTGCCGATCGACCTGGCCTATATCCGAAGTCGTTCCGTCAACGCCTTCCTGGACATTTCCGCTCGCGGGGGTCTGGATTGGCTGCACGGAGTATGGGGCGTACCGGGTGGCGCGGCCATTGGGCATATCCTGGAGCTCAGCGGATATGGGGCGTACCCAGTCCGATGGTTTTCGTGTGTAGATCCCAAATCGCCGGAACTGCATCCTCGTTACCGCTGGAGCGCCCGCGCGATTCGTGCGGTGAGCCTCATGGCAGGGGCTCCCCTGCCCAGGTTGCAGCACGTCCCCATCGACGATCCAATGCCGGTGGTGAGATGGTTTGCTCAAGTGATCCGCTCTGGCAAAATTCCCCACCTTATCGGCTATGTCAGCTCGGCGGTGCGGTTATGCCTTGCTGCTAAAGAGGCTGGTATCGAGATCCCGGGAGTTCAGTTCACTACCACAGGCGAGCCACTCACCGAGATTCGTCGGGAGACGATCCGCCGTAGCGGAGCCGAGGCCTCGCCTCGATACGGCAGCATCGAATGTGGATCGATCGGGTATGGCTGCCTCCAGCCCGAGACCTCCGACGAGGTCCATTTGCTGCACGACCGCCTGGCGTTGATCCAAGTAGAAGAGGGAGAGGAGAGCGAGATCATCCCGGCTGATGCCCTTCTCGTTACTGCCCTGGAACCGGCGACTCCATACATCCTGTTGAACGTGTCACTCGGGGACGAAGCGGTCATATCGGAGCGCAAATGTGGATGCCCTCTGCAGCAGTTGGGTTGGACCACACACCTGCATTCCATTCGCAGCTATGAAAAGCTCACCAGCGAGGGCATGAGTTTCTTGGATGCCGACCTGGTTCGACTGCTGGAGGAAACTCTTCCCGCCCACTTCGGAGGCGGACCTATTGACTATCAACTATCTGAGGAGGAGGACGAGGACGGCAGACCCTGTCTTCGACTGCTGGTTCATCCGCGGGTAGGGCCCGTGGATCCTCAGGCTCTTACCGATGCCTTTCTCAGCATGCTGGGGTCAGGCAGCGAGGCCGCAAAGGTCATGGAGCTAATGTGGCGCGATGCGGGTCTCCTCAAGGTGGAGCGGCGTCCGCCATTCGTCACCAGCTCCGGTAAGGTCCTGCATTTGTATCTCAAGCGTCGCCCCGGACGATGAGCACACTACTTGGGGAGCTCTCTGAATGCGGCGGACAGACGGAAGGGCAGGAACTGCCGCTACTCCCGTCGCCGAGGACCGCTTGTGGTGCAGTGAAGAACTCAGCAATCAGCCCCTGCCCAGGACATTGTAGGGGACCGAGTTGTCCACAGTGACGTGATACATCTGGGCGTTGGTGAGGTGCTGCCTGAACCAGGTCTGCCCGCGGTTGATCGAGATTGGGAGGCGTGCGCAACCCTGGAGCAGGAGGGAGATATGCCGGAACCACAGCAGGATCCGCCGAGAGGCGGGCTATGGGTCCTCGATCGTTGCTTGCGCCGGCCCCTCCTCGTGCTCGCGGATGCGGCCGAGGAAGGCCGCGCCGAGGTCGGCGAGCTTCTTTTCGCCGACGCCGTGGACGTCGAGGAACTCATCCGGCGACGACGGTTTCTTGCGCGCCATGTCCCGCAGGCAGGCGTCGCTGAAGATGATGTAGGGCGGCACGCCGCGGTCTCCGGCCAACTCAGTGCGTAGTTTCCGCAGGCTCTCGAACAAGTCTCGATCCACGCCCTCCCAGGAGGAGGCCTCGCGCGCAGTCGTGCGGGCACGCTTGACGCGGACGGGCACGAGCTGAACGGCTCGCTTCCCCCGCATTACCTCGACGGAAGTCTCGTTGAGGTAGAGCACCGGGTACTCACCGCCGGTGCGCTCCATCAAGCCCTGATCGAGGAGCTGGAAGGCCAGGTTCATCACTTCCTTCTTGTCGCGCCCCTTGAGCAACCCCCAGGTGCTGAGCTGGTCGTGGCCGAGTGAGCGTACGCGCTCGGTGTCGGCGCCTCTGAGTACGTCGACGACGTGGATCATGCCGAAGCGCTCGCCGGTGCGTGCCACGCAGGAGAGGATCATTTGAGCGTCGCTGCTGCCGTCGACCAGGCCTTCCGTCTCGCCCAGGCAGACGTCGCAAGCGCCACAGCCGTCGGCTGCCGAGGGTGGCTCGTAGGTCTGGCCGAAGTACTCCGTCAACGAACGGTGGCGGCAGCGGCCCGGCGTGCAGAAGCGTCGTATTCCGTCGAGAAGTTGCAGCGACGCCTCGAGACCGTCGCCGTTGCCCTCGAGCTCCGCGGCGCCGCGCTCCAGCACGCCGCGCCATTTCAGGGCGTCGGCGGGAGAGTGCAGCAGCACACACTCTGCCTCCAGCCCGTCGCGGCCGGCCCGGCCTGTTTCCTGCTGGTAATGCTCGACGGACTTGGGCATGGCGGCGTGGATGACGCAGCGCACGTCGGACCGATCGATGCCCATGCCGAACGCTACGGTGGCGACCACGATGTCGAGCCTGGCGTTGGCGAACGCCTCTTGGGTCCGATTTCTCTCCTTGGACTCGAGCCCGGCGTGATAGCAGGCGACACGGTGCCGGTCGGCGGAAAGAACCTCGGCCAGCTTCTCGGTGTCCTTGCGGCTGATGCAGTAGATGATCACCGCCTCGCCCGCATGGCGTGAAAGCACCTCACGTACTTGCTCCTTCAAGTCGAGACGGGGAGTCAGCCGGTAGATCAGGTTGGGTCGGTCGAAGCGACCCACCAGCACCGCCGGGTCCTCGAGGCCGAGCTGATCGATGATGTCGCTACGAACCCGTTCGGTAGCGGTAGCGGTGTAGGCGTGCATCGTGGTGCCGGTCAGGCGTTCCTTGAGGATGGCGAGCTGACGATACTCGGGGCGAAAATCATGGCCCCAGTGGCTGATGCAATGCGCTTCGTCGACCGCGAACGTATGGATTCCCAAGTTCTCGACGGTTTGCAGGAACCAGGGGGTGACCAGGCGCTCGGGTGAGACGAAGACCAGCCGGCAGTCGCCCGAGGCGATGAAACGCTCGGCCGTGGCGCGCGCGTCGGCGTCCTGGGCGCTATGCAGCGCCGCCGCCGGGTAGCCGTTAGCGAGAAGCCCGTCTACCTGATCTTTCATCAACGAGATCAGTGGAGAGACGACGATGTCGGTGCGGCCGGTCAGCAGGGGCGGCACCTGGTAGCACAGCGACTTGCCGCCGCCGGTGGGTAATACGACCAGAGAGTCACGACTTTCGAGGCCGGCCCGCACCGCTTCTTCCTGCAAAGGCAGCAGGCTGTCGAAGCCCCAGGTGCGGCGCACGACCTCCAGGATCGCATCATGAGTTTCGGTTGGCCCGAGCGGAAGCTGCATCGTCGTCGCGCAAATTGGAGTCGTCGAATTGCCCACCTTGCCACATTTGACGGCCACCGGCTGACCGCGTGCGCTCACACCTTCTTCGTCTTCCACTTGCCGCGCCGGAAGGCCACGCCGCTGACCACCGCCAACGAGGCGAAGGAGACCGTCATGGCGATGTACACGCCGACAGGCCCCCAACCGAGGGTAACGGCCATCACGTAGGCTGCCGGTAGCTCGAAGAGCCAGAAGCAGAACAGGTTGATGAACGTCGGCGTCCAGGGTGCACCGGCGCCGTTGAACGCCTGCTCCAGCACCATGCCGTAGGCGAACAGCAGGAAGCCGCTGCTGACAATCCTCAGGCACAGGATGCCCTGGCGCAGAGGCTCGGGCTCGGTAGTGAAGACCCGCACAATGCCAGGCGCGAAGATCATGAAGATCAGCCCGATGATCCCCAGAAAGATCATGTTGTAGAAGCCGGCGATCCACACTGAGCGCTCGGCGCGATCGGGTTTGCCGGCTCCCAACGACTGGCCGACCATGGTGGCGGCGGCGTTGGCCATTCCCCAACTCGGCAGCAGCGCGAAGATGATCAGCCGGATGCCGATCGTGTAACCGGCCAGCACCTGGTCGCCGAAACCTGCGAGGATGCGGATGAGGCCAACCCAACTCGCCACGCTGATGAAGACCTGCAGCATGCCCGTGGCGGACAAACGAACCACCCGCCACATGATGCCAGGGATTACCTGCAGGTGCTCGGTGCGCACCCTGAGCCTGCCGCTGGAGCGGGCCAGCAGGTAGAACTGTGCCAGTACGGCTGTGCCTCGACCCAAGTTGGTGGCGATCGCCGCGCCCTGCACCCCGAGCTCAGGGAAGGGCCCGAGGCCCAGAATCAGCACAGGGTCCATGATGATGTTGATGCCGTTGGCGAGCCACAGCACCCGCATGGCGATCACCGCGTCGCCGGCGCCGCGAAAAGCCGCGTTGATCAAAAACAGTAGCAAGACCGTGACGTTGGCCCCGAGCATGATCTGGGTGTAGCCGACTCCTTCGCTGATGACCTCATCGGAGGCTCCCAGCAGTCCCAGCAGCTGCGGCGCATAGGTCGCCCCGAAGACGCCGAGGAATGCCGAGATGATCAGGCCGAGTAGCACCGCCTGCACCGCGGCGCGGGCCGCGCCGTCGCGATCGTGCTCGCCGATGCGCCGGGCCACCACGGCGGTGACCCCGATCGAGAGGCCCATCGCCACGGTGTAGATCATCGCCAGCAACGACTCGGTGAGCCCGACGGTGGCTACGGCCACAGATCCCAGGCGGGAGACGAAGAACACGTCGACGACCGCGAAGATCGACTCCATGGCCGTCTCCAAAACCATGGGAACGGCCAGCAGCAGGATCGCCCGGCCGACGGGGCCGACGGTGTAGTCCTGCTCGGTGCCACGCACGGCGTCGATCAGGTCGGACCATAGATGACGCGCGGATGACCGCCCGGCCACCTCCACCTCTGCGGAGCTTGCCTCTTGAATCGGCTTCTCTTCGAATTCACTCATTCGAGAACGTATTCTTCTCCTCGCAGAGAAGTCGTGCAGCAGGAGGAGATTCGGGAATAAAGGTCTCAGCGAATCCTTGTGACCCGCTGGTACCGACCAGGCGCTTTCAGCTAGCTCCCAGGAGGGTGACAGTATAAGGCCAGCGGCTGAGCTTGCATGGCCTTGGCCTTCCAGTAGATTGGAGCCATGAAGAGAGAGCTGCGTGAGCTGCTAGTAGAGAATCGGCTGGACGAGATCGCCAACCTGGCAGAAGGGAAGCGGCGCGTCCTGAGTATTCTGAGGTCCCTGACGTTCGACAGGGATCGCCTTATCGGCTGGAGGGCGGTCGAGGCCATGGGAGTGGTGGCCGACCGCATCGCTGACGATGATCCCGATCGCGTGCTCGAAGAGCTTCGAGGACTCTATTGGCTCTTGAGCGAGGAATCCGGTGGGGTCTGCTGGCACGCCCCGGAGGCGATGGCGGAGATCGTACGCCGAAGGCCCTCGCAGTTCTCTTCCTACATCTCGATCACTGTCACGCTCCTCAATGAGATGGCCGACGAGGATCTCGATCATTTCCGGGCCGGAATCCTCTGGGCGATAGGGAGGCTCGGACCGATCGCAACCGATGCGATCGATGCCACCCTGCCCGCGATCGAGGCCGCCCTCGATTCACCCGACCCGCAGGCCCGCGGTATGGCTGCTTGGTGTTTGGAGCAAATCGAGCGTGCGGATCTTCTCCAGGGGCGCGCCGATCTACTCGACGACCCGGGGACCTTGGATCTCTACGAGAACAGCGAGCTCACGCGGACGACCGTCCGTGACCTGGTCGTGCGGGCGTTTGCCGCCGCAGCCGTGGCGGAAGACTAACCTGCATTTCTGCCCGCGGTTCGTCGCCATCGATCTCCTTCGGGAATTCACCGAGCGATTCCGTGAGGCTACTACGAGCCGGCGATCAACGAGAAGACGACAGCGAGGGTCACGCCACTCACCAATGTGGCTGAAAGCAGCAGCGCCGGGGCCACCGACGCATCTCCTCCATAGCGCTTGAGGAATATCGGGCCCAAAATGGCGGGGGGCATTGCTGCCAGGACGACCAGTACATCCGTCCACTGTTCGGGGAAACTCAAAAGTGCGGCGACGCTACCTGCCGCCAGTGGTTTGAGCAGCAACTTGATGAGGATGACGATCCCCAGGGGAACGAGTATGGTCCGCACCTTCGGCGCTTTGAACATCAGGCCGATCGACAGAATGGCAACTGGAGTCAGAGCCGCTGCCAGGACGTGACCCACCTGGAACAGAGGACCCAGCCAGATGTTCTCTTGTCCGGGGAGGCCGAGGATTCCCCACAGTAGGCCGATCACCAGGGCGAAAAACACAGGGGATTTGAAGAAAGCGAGGGATGCCGCCCACCGTGACCTAGCGTCTAATCCCTGGGAGCCGAAGTAGGCGGCCAGGATGGGGCCCAGGATGAAGAGGGTGTAGCCCACGCCGATTTCCGAAATCAGGACCGCTTCGGTCATGACCTCCGGCTGGTCGGGGTACATCTGGGCGATCAGTGAATAGCCCAGGAATGTCGATGAGCCGAAAGCGGCGCAGAACACGATGGCGCCCTGGTGAGCTCTGTCGAATCGCAACAAGACACTCAGAGTCCAGGCGACCGCGATTGCGGTTAACTCGAGGCCCAACATGACCAGAGCCGGGGTCAGTTGGCTCAAGTGAATGGTGCGGCCCGCCAGCGTCACGAAGACGATGGCTGGCAGAAACAGATCGGTGACGAGCCGCGCCAGAATGAGGGAATGCTCTTCGGCCAGCACTCCACGCCGGCGCATGAGCAGGGCCAGCGCGTAGAGAATGACGATGACAACAATTGCTTGGATGAGGCTATGGAGTGGGTCCAAAACGATTCACCGGGAGATGTCGCCAAGTCCGACTTTGTCGAACGCAGACTTGCCCAACTCTACAGGAAATCAGCGGGCGGGACCGTACCCCGGTTCTGCTTTCGACGTTCCCAACGTCCTGCCGTGGCCGTCCTATCACGATGGGTCCTTTGTTTGCCTGTGAGGCGACCCATCAACGCCTTGGTTCACACCGGACCGGTTCCCTCGGTGGCAGAGCTCAGGCGTCGCGCGATCGAGGTGTCCGGCCGCTACTCCTCGGGCTGCAAGGACGTCGCAAGAAAGCACGACGACTATCTGAGCGAGACCTACGGGTCGTGACGGTCCTCGTTGATACCTCTGCGCTCTATGCGCCGGTTGAGGCTGCGCTCCGTCTTCACCTTCGACAACCACTTCAGCGAGCAGGGCTTTCAGGTGATGCCCGCGTGAGGTCGCGCTGTGGAAACAGTGGTCCCGCATCGTTCTCATTTCGTGCTGAACGTATTTCGATGGCGGGCTGG
>SDBT01004525.1_pt1 | contig 23589 bp, 21 predicted proteins | sample 2277101 | NCBI WGS metagenome assembly SDBT01 (sample SAMN10404973, study PRJNA504765) | marine sediment metagenome | isolation source: marine sediment core GS10_PC15, 103 cmbsf | place: Arctic Ocean: Southern Knipovich Ridge | collected 2010 | reverse complement strand
TTTTTTATTTGGGTTGAACCTGCTCCAATGATAGTCGGGATGCCTATTCCATGGACAATACTTAAAAGTATTGCTGCTAAGAGCAGATTCATAATAACTCCCATGACAATTACTATTGCTCGTTGCCAGATTGGCTTATTGTAAAAAGCTCGTTTATCTTTCTTTCCCTTCTTCTTTTTTCCCTCCTCTGGTCCTTGTTCTCCAAAAATTCTAACAAATCCACCTATAGGAATTAAATTTAGAGAATACAAAGTTTCTCCTTTTTTAATACCAAAGATTCGCGGCGGAAACCCAAAACCAAATTCTTCAATTTTCATTCCGGCTCTTTTAGCACTAATAAAATGCCCAAATTCATGGGAGAAGATGAGGATACCTAATATTAGTATAAATACAATTATTGTCAGGATCATAAATTTACACAGTTATTATTTCTTCTTCTTTTTTCTTTCTCATTTCTTCAGCTTTTTCATTATATTCATCAATTACTTTTTGCAATTCGTCTTTTCCTCTAAATTTATCATCTTCTCTTATTTCCCCTGCTCTTTCTTGCTCCTGAATTTCTTTCCAGGCCTCTTCTCGTTTATGACGGATGGATATTCTAGCTTCTTCTACTTTTTCGCTAAGAATTTTTGTTAGTTCTTTTCGCCTTTCTTCGCTTAATTGAGGAATATTTATACGAATTGTTTCTCCATCAACTATTGGCGTCAAACCCAAAGAAGATTGCGAGATTCCTTTTTCTAAATTTTCTAAGATGTTTTTGTCCCAGGGTTGAATAACAATCAAACGGGGTTGGGGCGTTGAAATACCATTCCCACGTTTCTGCGTAATTCGACGAGGTCAACGTCGCTGTCGTAAACGTGTTTACCGTCGAACGTGAGTTTACCGTTAATCTTTACCGGGCCGTCGAGCTCTGATATTCTGTTGAGCGCTTTGATTAGCGTAGATTTACCGCAGCCGGAGGGGCCGATAATAGCGACGACGCTGTTTTTATAGACGTCCATCGAAATCGAATGCAGTGCCCGGAAATCGCCGTAGAAGAAGTCGAAATCCTCGTAAATTACCTTGGGTTTACCATTTTCAAACAATTTTAAGCCACCTTGAAAGATTATAGTTATACTCTACCAGTTACCGCGGCGAGTTCTCTCCCGCGTCCTGAATACTATCCCGGCCAGGTTTACCGAGAATACCAACGCCAATAATACTATTGTGGTTCCGAAAGCGATAGGCAACGTAGCGGATACGTCCGACGATTGCGTCGCCATCGCGAATATATGATAGGACAGCTCCATAAACTGCTTTAGCGGGTTATCCGGAACGTAGGGCAAGTAGAACGCGGCGCCGGTGAACAGTATCGGCGCGGTCTCCCCGGCGACGCGGCCCACCGACAGCACCATTCCGGTGATTATCCCCGGCGAGGCCGAGGGCAGGACCACCCGGGATACCGTCTGCCAGCGGGTCGCCCCCAGAGCATAGGACGCGGTGCGGAAATAATTGGGTATCCCTTTGAGCGCCTCCTCGGTCGCCACGATAATTATCGGGAGTATCATAACCGATAAAGTCAACGATGCGGCCAGCAGCGACGCCCCGATTTTGAGAAATATTACGAAGAAGCCCAGGCCGAAAAGTCCGAAAACTATAGAGGGTACTCCGGCCAGGTTGTTTACGGCCGCCCGCACGATTCGGCGCAGGAACCCGGCGCTTTGATATTCGTTGATATATAGCGCGGCGCTGACCCCTAAAGGCATCGCAATGGCGATGGTAACTGCCAGCAGGGCGAGCGTACCGTAAATACAGACCGAAACGCCCCCTTCGGTCATCCCGTGAATGGGCGGTTTGACGATGAACTCCCAGTCTATGACCGATGCGCCTCGCACCAAAATATAGCCGATAATAGCAAAAAGCACGGCTACTACTAAATAGGCCGTGCCGCGAAAAACCCACGTCGCGATAAAGTTAAAGATGTATCGCAATACGGGTTTATCCTCTATACCCATTTGCGTATGTGTTTCGCTTGCCGCGTTATTCATCCTCGAATAACTCCTTAAGTCCATCATCCAGAGCATCAGCGACTTCGGCGACCCGGAACATACAGCGCAGCGATTCATCGAAATCGATGCCTTCCAGCTCGCGGTTGATTTCGCAAACTATCCGGTCGTCCCGGATGCTGAACTTGACGGCTATGCGTTGCGCGTTTTCCCTCAGCAGCCGTTCGAACAGGTCTTCCCGGTTGTCCGACGGCAACTCCATAATCGGCGCTTCGAAGCTGATGTAATATTCCGGGCCTTCCTCCCGTTCCAGAGGGAAAATGTAGACGTTAAGCATCGCCGAACCTTTATAGAAGGTCCAGTATTCGCGCTCGGCGTCCCAACACTCCTCCGGATCGAGGCCGACGGAACGTATACACTCTTCTATAATGCCAGTATATTTATCTAAATCCATTAGCTTTTACCTTATTCAATTAGCTCGGCAGTTCATCCCCCGGTAAAAACTCGCCGTGGAAGATATCATCTACCTCGTCGGCCACTTCGCCGACGCGGACAAGATTGCGGAAACTTTCCTCGAAGGTTATTCCGTCCAGCTCGCGGGTAGCCTCGCACCAGACCGTATCCTCGCGTACCGAGAACTTCAGCGCAATGCGGTTGCCGTTCTCTTCGAGGAGGCGGCGGTAGAAAGCCAGCAGGTTGGACGACGGGATTTTCATTATGGGCGAGGATATATCCATATACCACTCCGTCTCGCCGTCGTCGTGCTCCAACGAAAAGAAGCTGATATATACTTTAGCAGACCCTTTCCACAGTTTCCAGTAGTCGTCGTCGGGAATGTAGCACTCGTCGTTGCTGAGCCCTATCTTTTCCAGCATCTGCTTAACCATATCGCGGTACAGGGTCAGGTCGAAATCGCCTTTTTCTACCACCGAAATCTCCTTTACTGCCGATACGCCTAACCGAAGGCGGCCCGCAGGATGTCGTCCAACTCGTCCGCGGTGTTGGCCACCCGGTCCAGGTTGCGCGTCGCCTCGGCGATATCCAGCCCGACGATTTCGCGGCTGACCTCAACCCAGGCTTCGTCGTGTTCCGAGATGTAGAACTTGACGCCTACGCGAGTGTAAGCCTCTTCGAGCAGCTTGCGGTAGAAAGCCTCGCGGTTTACGGTCGGTACTTTCGATAGGAAACCGGAGACATACATATACCAATCTGCAGTTCCATCTTCGTAGCTAATATTGAAGAACCCGATGTATACGGGCGCCGAACCTTTGGTCGCTCTCCAAAAATCTCCTTCTTCATCATAACACTCATCGGGGTTCAGCCCGACGTTGCTCAACATCTCTTTTACCATATTACGGTAAGGGGTCAAATCAAAACCGCCGTTAGCCATGTCGCCTCGCTTTCGATAATAACATTAAGGGTTAAAAGAATTCGCCTCTGAGTAAATCGTCCAACTCGTCGGCGGTGTCGCCGATACGAGTGAGATTGCGGAAACATTCTTTTGTATCCACGCCGTTCAGTTCGCGAGTTATTTCGAGCCAGACCGTATCCTCTTTGATGGAGAACTTGACCGCGATGCGTTGCGCGTTCTCCTCCAGTAATCGGCGGTAGAAAGCCAGGAGATTTTCGGAGGGCAGTTTGAATACCGGCGAGGACCATTCGACATACCATTCCGGGGGTTCGTCGGGGCGCTCGATGGTGAATAGGCTTATGAATACGTCAGCCGACCCGCGCGACATACTGTAGTAATTATCATCTTTGTTGTAGCATTCGTCGGGAACCAGGCCCAATTCTTGTAAGGTCTCGCGGATTATCCCGTGATAGTGGTCAATGTTAAACTCGTCGCTCATCTTCGCCTTATTAGGTCATTGATTTGCCGCATTTCTTGCAGAACTTGGCTATTGCCGGGTTCTCCGCCCCGCAATGGATGCAGAATATATTATCCGAAGCCGTTTTTGCATCGTCGTCGGCCTCGGTTTTTTGAGCAGCGTCGTCTTTCGTCTCGATTCCTTTCTCCGGCTCGGCTTTTTCTTCGCTTTCGGCGGTGGTCTTCTCCTGCTCGGTTTCGGTTTTTTCTTCCTTTTCAGTACTGGCTTTATGGCCGGGGCGCACGGGCTGTTGCGATTTCTCCGGCGGTTTTACCTCCGGGCGGTGCATTACGACGCCGCAGTGGGCGCAATATTTCGGCTTATCGGGATTTAGAAAACCGCAGACGTTGCAGTATTCGGTTTCCTCCAGTTTATCGAGCAGCGGTTCTATCTCCTCCAGCGCGTCCAGTATGTAGCGGATGGGGATGGCGAAGCCGATGTTCTGGGCGTCGGAGCGCATCCAGCTGTTGATACCGAGTATCTCGCCCTCTTCGTCTATGAGCGGGCCGCCGCTGTTTCCGGGGTTGATAGGCACGTCGGTCTGTATGTACTCGACATTCTGCAATACTCTTTTTGAGGTGCTGACTATCCCCTTGGTTACCGTGAACTCGTACCCCAGGGGGTGCCCGATAGCGATGACGGTCATCCCTTCGCGCACCGGGTCGTCGTTCCATTTAGCGGCGATAGGTTCTTTCACGTCGGCTTTTATAATCGCGTAATCGATATTGGCATCGGAACGCAGCAGCGTACCTTCGAACTCATTGCCGTCTAAATCCAGAATAAGAACCGTTTTCTCGGAGCCTACAACGTGTCGGTTAGTTACGATCAGCCCGCGCTCGTCGACAATTACGCCGGAACCGTTACCCCGGTCCTCAGGTAGTTTGACGTGAACGATGGATTTTTTTAGTTGTTCAACGATATCCGGTAAAGTATCGGCCATTTTCTTATCTCATTATTCGGTTAGTTTTCTATTCGATTAAGAACCCGGATTATATTTAATTAGCGGTCACGAATGATACCACACGTTCTACTCTTTTCCAAGTTTTTTCGCGAAACCGGCCATAACCGCGTCGGCTATTATGTTTACGATGAACGTAATGGTAAACAGTACAATGCCTATACCGAACAGGGCGTGGTAGTGTTCGCTGCCTGAGGGAACCTCGCCCATCTCTATAGCGATATTCGCGGTCATCGTCCGTACCGACGCCAGCGGATTGAACGTTATCTGCGCCGCGTTGCCGGTAGCCATAAGCACCGCCATCGTTTCGCCCAGCGTCCGGGCCAGCCCCAGCAGTATCGCCGCGGCGATACCGGATATGGCCGCGGGTAGAACCGCCCGCGTGATGACCTCGAAACGGGTAGCGCCCAGCGCGTAAGCGGCTGTCCTGTAGATACGCGGTACGTTGTACAGGGCGTCTTCGGATATTGACGCGATAAGCGGGGTTAGCATCACCGCGAGGACTACCGCGCCATTGAGCGCATTTAATCGGAATGGCGTACCCGTAATCGCCGGGATTACGTCGCCGAGGACGACCAACCCCAGTAGCCCGTAGATGACCGAGGGGATGCCGGCGAGTAGCTCCACCAGCGGCTTCACTATCTCTTTCTCGACGCCCTTCGCAATCTCGGCGATATATACCGCCGTAAAAACCCCTATCGGTATTGAAATGAGCATCGCCAGCGTGGTAACCATAAAGGTGCCGAGGATGAGTGGCAAGAAGCTGTATTTGGGTACCGTCGAGTTGGGCTGCCATACCGTCTCCAGGAAGATGTCGGCCAGGGGTATGGTGATGAACGCGCCGATGCCCTCCTTGAACACGAAGACGAAGATGAAGATTATGGCGATAATCGAGGAGTAGCCGGTGATGGCTATGAAGGTGTTGATGATACCCTCGCGTACCCGCTGGGGGATGAAGCGGGCCGCGAACCGCGCCAGCAACATCACCGCGATGGCCGCGATGCCGCCATAGTACAGCAGCCAGCCCAGAACGCCCGGGTCGAAGAAGCTGAGCAGAATCGCCGCCAGCGCGACGATGTAGGGCAGTACGACCAGGGTTATCCGTTTTACGTTGTCATCCATCGTTAGTTGCTATCTTGTTTCGCCGACCATAGCCGAAGCCTTTTAGGCTTCGTTCTCGCTTTCGGCGGTATCCATTCCATTATATAAAAAAATAGCCCCTCGCGGGGATATTAAAACGGCAACGGTTCGTACCGATTGCCGGTATTCGCCCTTGCCCAAAAGTTGTCCGCTCTGTATGTCTTTCGGCCCATTTAAGAGTTTGGAACCGCTTTAGATATCTGACCTTCTCGCGGGGTTTTAGCATATCGAGGGGGGAGATGTCAAGGGAATTTGGGGAGACTACCAAACGGGGTATGCCTATAAAGAAAACGGCGCCCATCCGGGCGCCGCGATCTTTCGTTAATTATCAGTCGTTACTCGACTATCATCTTCTTGGTCATTACGTTTTCTTCGGTGGTCAGGCGGTATATATACACACCGCTGGAAAGTTCCGGGGTGCGTACGCTGTATTCGCCCGGCTGGTACTGTCCGCTGGCCAGAGTGGTTACCTTACGGCCCTTGAGGTCGTAAATCGAAAGCTCAATCTCGTTGGCGCGGGGCAGGGCGAAGGAGATGACCGCAGTTCCCGGCGCGGGGTTGGGGTAGTTCTGGTTCAGCGTAACCGCTTTAATCGGCGGCGTTTCGAGGCCGGCGGTAATTCCTACCGGGCCGATAAACGTAGAACCGGAGTCGGTGAGAATTTCGAGCTGATATTCGCAGTTGTTGGAAGCCGGTTTATCGAACGTCGTAACCGAAGTTTTTACGGCGATAGACTCAGTATTTACCTTAACCCAACCGGTATCGAGAGAACCGCTCGAAATCGTTTTACTCATCGTGGTATCCGATATCGTTACGACGTCACTCTTTTCTCGTCGGTAGAGGTTATAACCGTTAATCCCGGCGGTATCGGGAACGCTCCAGGTGGCTTTAACGGTTCCCTTGGTTTTCTCGTCGGTTTTCGTTACGTTAAACTTTACGCCGTTAACATCGTATTGCACGGTGCACTCCCCGAAATATGGGGTATAACCGTCCTTGACCGCGGAGACGTACATCGTTCCCGGTTTGACGCCGTAATCATCGAGGGTTATGGTGGCCAGGCCGCTTCCGTTCGTCGTCCCTTTATACAACGGGAATGCTGTCGGATCACTGGGTTCGTACAGCACGACCTCGGCTCCGGAGACCGGGTTTCCACCGGCGGTTACGGTTGCGCTGAACGTTCCGGTGTACTCATAGGTTCCGGGATGGCTGGCGGCAAGGTTATTCGTCGGGGTCTGTTCCCATACCTTGAGCATCGGGTCGCCGAATGTTATATACATCCTGACGTTGTCCATAGCGTACGAGCTGGTTCCGTAATAATCTATCAACCAGTGGTTCGCGTAGGTTAGGATGCCGCCCATATCGTAAATACTCTCGTCATATAGAGCGTTATATAGTTGGCGGTCGAAATCGTGATTGGGTACGGTGTACGATGGATCGGAGGCGCCGATATTCACGACAGCTCCGTCAACCGCGTTCATCTCCGCTTCGCTCATGCATTCCGTGCGGGTTAAATCGCCCCCAAGGCAGCAAATGTTGAGGACGACGGGCGTCATATCGCCGTTCGTCAAAGCGTGAAAATCGGACGAAGTATAATATTCGCTGGTGTAGCTCCATCCGGTCCAAGAATCCTCGTCTCCGTGTCCCCGGTAGTTTACTACCCCTACCCCGGCATTAATCGCAGCCGATACGTCTGCGTTGCTCGCGCCCACGTACCCGTATTGAGGAATGAAGGTAGGTGTATAAGAGGAATAAGTTTTATCCTCTATACTCATCTTGCACTCTGTATATTTGCCCGGTGCGTTCTCTTTATGCGCAACGAGTATTGTCTTATCCAACCAACCGTTCGTCGGCGGGTCGCTCATATATTTTTTAGTTTTATTAATCTGGTTTACCACTTCGGCTGCATCGTCCGACGATAATCTCCCGACGAAAATATCGGCGTACAGGTCGGGTGAGCCGGTCAAACATGCGTACCACCACTCCGAAACGAAACTTTTCCCCGGCCAGAGACCATGTTCGACCGATGCTGTATCGCCGACGATAAGTACCGCTTCTAAAGCGGGCGGGCTAACCTCCTCGTAAACCGCCGTGATATAATCTTTAATATCGCTCCGCGACGTCCCGGTAACGTCAGTCGTTACTACGACCGAGCGCAATCCCATCTTGTTATGAAAATCAGCGATGGTTTGGGCTTCGCCTTGCAGGGCGTTACTCGTTATAACCAGATACTCAATGTTATTCGAACGATCTTCGGGAAAAGCCTGTAATGCTTTATAGTTAAGGGCTAACCCCTTATACATATCTATCCAGTTCGGATCGTAGTAGCTGGCGTCGATTACCGTATTTTCCGTTGGGTCATTCCCGTAGGATATGGTTATAACCGCGTCGGATATCACTTCCAGTTCGTTACTTCCGGGGTTGTATTTGAACGGTTTGAAGGAAATGTTGACCAGCCGTATATTTCGCATTACCGCAGGGGCCGACATAGATACGGTTTCGCCCGGCCATGTTTCCCCTTCGCTGTAAAAACTATCGTTAATCGTGAAAGGCGGTAACGGATCGCCGTCAAATAACGGCGGTTGGGCCGGGTAAATGTTATAACCCGTAAATATTTCGCTGGCGGCCGATTTAACCGAAACGTCGACCGAAGCATCTCCAGGAACTTGCACCGTAAAATTGATGACAGGTAGTTCCGGCAGCCCGGTTTCTTCCGTTACCGGCGTATTCTTTAGGGATATCCTATCGTAGTTTGCGCCATCGACGTTAATAGTCTCACGCTCAAACCCGGTGATGGTGACTGCGACAGAAGTCGCTTCGCTCGTATCTTTGAGGATACGGATATTCGCTTCCGGTTCCGCGTTATTGTCCAACGCGACCAGTGTCGCGGACGCAGCGGCGGAAAAAATTACAAAGCTGATTATGAGTGTTATCGTACTCTTCATAGGGTTCTCCGTATGGTTATATACTATCTCAATGCTCTATCGACTCCGTCAACACGATGTTTAACGAATCGACGACATAGGTTATAAAGGATTATATCAAAGAATATAACCTGTAAAATAAGATTTGTCAAACTTTTTTCGCTCTCTTGACCCCTACACCCGAATATGCTATTCTGCGCCATAAGCTAAACAATCAACCGATAAGGAATCGAATGAGCGAAAGATACCTGGTAACTTCGGCGCTACCCTACGCAAACGGCAAATTACACATCGGCCAGATAGCGGGTGCTTATCTACCTGCGGATATATACGTACGCTACCTGCGCCTCAAAGGTAGGGAGGTCGTCTATATCTGTGGTTCCGACGAGCACGGTGTGCCCGTAACCGTAACCGCCGACAAAGAAGGAAAGACCCCGCGTGAAGTGGTGGACTATTACCATAACAACATTGAAGATACTTTTGCCCGGTTCGGGATGACTTTCGATAACTACGGCCGCACCTCCGACGAGAAGTACCACTACCCGCTAGCGCGGCGCTTTTTTACCGAGCTGCTCGAAGCAGGGTATATCTCGACCGACGTTACCGAGCAATATTACTGTGAGCATTGCAAACGCTTTCTCCCGGACCGTTACGTGAACGGTACGTGTCCCCAATGCGGCGACGAAAACGCCCGGGGCGATCAGTGCGATGAATGCGGACGCTGGTTGTCTGCGTTGGAATTGGAGAAACCGCGCTGTGCTATTTGCGGCGGAACCCCGATTATCAGGGAGACCAAACACTGGTATATCGAACTCCCGGAGTTCGCCCCCTTCCTTAAGGAGTGGTTAGGCCGTAAAACCGACTGGAAAGATAATGTCCGTAGGTTTTGCTACGGTTGGCTCGATGAGGGATTGCAGAAGCGCGCGATTACCCGCGATATAAGCTGGGGGGTGCCGGTTCCGCTTGATGGGGCGGAGGGCAAAGTCCTCTACGTCTGGTTTGATGCGCCCATCGGTTATATCAGCTCGACGATGGAGTGGGCGGAAAAGCAGGGCGACCCCGATTTGTGGAAGCGTTACTGGTACGCCGATGACGATTTACGGCTGGTGCACTTCATTGGTAAAGACAACATAGTCTTCCACGCGATGGTCTGGCCCTCGATGCTTCAGGGACAGACTTCGGTGAAATACGGCCTTCCCGACGAAATACCGGCCAACGAATTCCTCAACCTTGAGGGGAAGCAGATGTCCACCAGCCGCGATTGGGCGGTTTGGCTGGATGAATTATTGGATGATTTTCAACCCGACAGCATACGTTATGCATTAGCGGCGAATTTGCCGGAGAACCGCGATACTGACTTCACATTCCGCGATTTCGGGAACCGGGTGAACGGCGAGCTAGCCGGGATATTCGGCAATTTCATCAATCGCTCTCTAGGCTTCGTCGCGAAATATATGGATAATACGATACCCGAGAAGGGCAAGTTGACCAAAGCCGAAGATATGTTATTAGCGAAGGCCGGGGTTCAGCTAGATAAAACCGGGGCCGCGATTGAGGCGTTCCATATGCGCGACGCGATGGCGGAAGCGATGGGCATTGCGCGCGCCGCGAACCTGTATTACCAGGAGCAGGAGCCCTGGGCGCGCCGCAAGGACGATCCGGAGCGTTGTGCGACTATTCTATGGGCTTCGCTCAAGGTGGCCGGGATAATGTCGGCGGCTATGGAGCCGTTCACCCCGTTCGCTACCGCGAGAATCCGTGAGATGCTGGGTATACCGGAACCGCTTAAATGGGACGACGCGATGGACTACGAACCGGAAGCGGGGCGCGAATTAGGCAAGGTAGAGGTGTTGGTGCAAACCATAGACGACGAGGTCGTCGAGGCGCAAGTGCAGCGGCTGGAGGATAAATCGGCCGCCGCTATCGCCAAACAGGAAGAGGACAATGCAATGGAACAGAAAGCTGAACAGAAGCAGGAATACGTATCGTTCGAGGATATTCAGAAACTCGGTTTGAAAGTAGCAGAGATAATCGAGTGCGAGAAGGTCGAGGGCGCCGATAAGCTGCTTATGCTGCAGATAGATATCGGCGGCGAGAAGCGGCAGATTATCGCCGGAATCGCTCCCTGGTACGAGGCGGAAGCGCTGGTGGGGCGTAAGATAGTCGTCATAACCAATATGCTACCGGCGAAGATACGCGGCGTGGAGAGCAACGGAATGCTGCTGGCCGCCAGCGTGGACGGTGATAAGGACGTACAATTGATTATCCCGGATAACGACGCCCCGGCGGGGTGTTCTATATCTTAAAGTCGTATATATCGGAATTGATAAAGCGCGGTATCCCACCGCGCTTTTCTAATATCTATTTGGATATCAATTACGTTATAATCAACAGTACGAACGCCAAAATCGCGGCCGCGAGTAGGGCAATCGCCAGGATGGCCATTACCCATATCGGGATAAGCTTTACCCCTTTCCATCTCAACTTGCGTCGGTTGTGATAGTAACGCCACAGCGCCACCATAAAGATACAACCGCCGACGGTTACGAAGATGGCCCCGACGGCGTGACTTATGAAGGGTAGTTGGGGGAATACGAACAGCTTACCGATAGCCAGACCCGCGGCGACCGCCGCCAGCCCGGTGCGTATCCAGGCGCTGAACGTCCGCTCTACGGCCAGCAGGTTGCGCTGCACCGCCAGCTTGGTGCGGTCGCTAGCCCTTCTCTCCTGGTCTATTCCGTGTGTCATTGTGATTTATCCTTCCTTGATTTCCTAATCCAACCCCGCGTTTATGGCCTGAACCACGTTCTCGACTCCGATCAATATCGCGCCGCTGCTTTTCACCCCGTCAAACGATTTCTTGGGACCGATGATGCGCTTGAAGCCCATCTTGGCCGCTTCGTTAACCCGCTTCTGGGTGTCGCCCACGCCGCGCACTTCCCCGGCTAAGCCCACCTCGCCGAAAGCGGCGGTGTCGGCGGCGACCGGGCGGTTGAGCATTGACGACGCTACTGCCAGGGCGAGAGCGAGGTCAGCCCCCGGCTCCAGCAGCTTGAGGCCGCCTACGGCGTTGACGAATACATCCTGCTTGGATAATTCGTAACCCAATCGCTTTTCCATTACGGCCAAAACGATAGCGAGGCGCTTCTGGTCCACGCCGTTCACCACCCTCTGCGGATAAGCGAAGTTGGTGGGGGAGGTAAGCGCCTGTATCTCGGCCAGTATGGGCCGGGTACCCTCGACGACGGTAACCACCGCCGATCCGGGTTGGTCTACAGACCGCTCCGCCAGGAACAACTCCGAGGGACGCTCCACCTCGCGCATCCCGGTCTCGGTCATCTCGAAGACTCCCACTTCATTGGTAGAGCCGAAGCGGTTCTTGACGGCTCGCAATAAACGGAGCCGGTGAAAGCGTTCCCCCTCCAGATACAGCACGGTATCTACGATATGCTCCAGCGCTTTGGGCCCGGCGATATCCCCGGATTTGGTTACGTGCCCGATAAGTATAATCGAAGTTCCCGCCGCTTTTGCGGTCTCGCACAGCGCCATAGTTACCGTCTTCAGTTGGCTGAGAGACGCCGGCGGGGCCATCGAGGATTCCTGATAGACAACCTGTACCGAATCGATCACGGCCAGATCCGGGCGTATGTCGGCCAGGGTAGCGATTATGACTTCGAGAGAACGTTCCGGAAGCAATTGTAATGTATCGGTTTTGAGGCCGAGACGGGAAGCGGTCCCATTCAACTGTTCGGGAGATTCCTCCCCGGCGACGTATATCGCCGAACCGCCGTCGGAGAGGTTAGCGGCGGTTTGCAGCGCTAGCGTGGATTTGCCGATACCGGGTTCGCCGCCGAGCAGAATTGTCGAGGAGCGGGTAAGCCCGCCGCCCAGCACCCTGTCGAGCTCCGCGAACGAAGTCCCGATACGCTTATTGTCCTCTGTACGGGTAGAGGTCAGGGGGTGTAGGCCGCCCGGTTTTTTAGTCGTACCGCGGGTGCGCGTTTCGGGAACCGCTTCGCTGAAGGTATCCCATTCCCCGCAGCCGGGGCATTTACCCAGCCATTGCGGGGAGCGGTAATCGCATTGTGAGCAGATATATACGTTTTTTACTTTCGCCATAGTACGGTTCGGATGATATAATAAAAAGAGGCCGGATTGTAGTTTTTTTTTGCGGGAAGCTTTGTCAGGGAGGCGCGCCATTATGACGCCATAGCGCCATTACGGCGCAGTAGCAGGCGGAGATTACGGGATAATTGGTTTCCTATGGCGTCGAGAACTTGTATATACTCGTAAATAATCATAGATTGCTATGGATTTTCAGGATGTTTGGTATACGTTTTGCTATATATTATATCGAAGGATTAATGATTTGGAGGTGAGTTTATGGCCAGGCCGGTGGCTTTAATAGTCGATGACGACAGAGACGTAATAGAAGCGATGTGCCGTTTCCTTTCTGCGGAGGATTTCGAGTGCGCTATAGCGCAGGACGGCATCAGCGCGTTGCGTCTGGCTATGAGCGTATCTCCCGTCGCTGCTTTTCTCGATATACATATGCCGATGATGGACGGTATATCGGTACTGCGCCGAATTCGCGAAGTGCGTCCGTATACCAAAGTCGTGATGATGAGCGCCGCCGCCAGCGCCGAGGAAGTTGACGCCGCTTTTAATTCGGGGGCGTATCGTTTCCTGTTAAAACCCCGGGATCTGTTTAACCTGGAAGAGGTTATCAACGAGGTCTTATACGGGAACTTACCCGATATACCTGTAACGCAGCAGATAACTAAATACGTAAGGATAGAAGGACATATTCAAATAGTGAAAAATAGCGACAGCAATTAAGGCCGGTATTACCGGCGAATATGAAAATAATTATCTATGCTGTGTCTAAATATAGAGATAGAGTATCACTAATAAATTAACCGGGGCGGCGCAACGTCGTAGCCCCACATTAACCATAAGGAGGTAATTGTGATGGATACGCCCGAAAAAAGTGTGGGCGTCGGTGTTTTCATTGATTACGAATATTTGCATATTTCTTTAGAACGAGTTTATGGTTTTGTTTTAGATGCGGATTTGGTTATTGACGGTATCCGAGATAAAATATCCGATTCCGGTAAAATTATTCTTGAGAAAGCCTATGCTCCCTGGAGCAATTTTATTAACGGCCTTACCGAACTTTCCAAGAAACGAGTAGAAACCGTAAATATCTCGTCGAAGAGAGCAGAAAAAACTGACGTAACCGATGGACGACGCTGTACGATAATTCAAAACAACGCCGATATTTATATCGCCTGGGACGTCGCCCAGATAATTTATTCGAATACCAATATCAATACTTTCGTATTGGTAACCGGCGACGGCGATTTTGTCGAGGTAGTCAAGCGCGTACAACAAAACGGTAACAAAGTTATCGTAATGGGTTTCGAAAGCAATACGTCCGATATATTGCGCGGACAGGCGGACATATTCATATCGCTGGACGACCTGGCGAAAATGAACGAGAACCTGATAGTAACCCGGATTATAGACTTAAGCCTGGATTTAGAAATGAAGCTCGATTACGTAGGCTTTAAGTTGCTGGTAGATATTCTGGAGCGGGAAGACCCGGATACTAAATACCGCGAATACCTGCAGCGCGCTATTAGTGAGGATATATTTCAGACCGAACACAGGCCTGAACCCGGCTCCGTTAAGGGCGAGGTTTTCGCAATACTGGTGAACCGCGAACATCCCCTGGTGGAAGAGGTTATCGAGAAACGCCTCGCGGAAGGGAAGCGGGTAAAGCCCGATGATAGTAAACTCGGAAGTGGCGGAATCGAAAAACCCCCGCAAACCGAGGATCACGAAGACCCCGCGTATATTCGTGCGGTGCAAGAGATAGAGACCGGCGATTATAGCGCCGGTTACGAAGCGGTACAGGAATACTTAAAGCGATATCCCGAGGATATGTTGGGATATCTCTGGGTTATTCAATGTATGATTAACCTGGACAAAAAGGACGAACTGCAACGAATTTGCGAGCAGGTTTACGCAATGCCCGGTTTTAAGAACTTCTCCGAGCAGTACCCCGATTGGTCGCGATATATAGAGACCAAAGTGAACCTGGCGCAAAATAACAATAAGTAAATAACTAAGGAGGATATACATATATGCCTAAGATTATCGGAATTGACCTGGGAACGACGAACTCGGTAGTAGCCGTTATGGAAGGCTCGGAACCGGTTGTTATCCCCAACAGCGAAGGTGCTTACACCACCCCGTCAGTAGTATCTTTCCAGAACGACGGCAAGCGCGTGGTCGGCGCGGTGGCCAAACGTCAGGCGGTACAGAACCCGGAAAACACCGTCTCCTCTATCAAGAGGTTTATGGGGCGGCGTTACGATGAAGTACCCGAGGAAATTAAGATAGTACCGTATAAAGTAATCGAGGCCACGAATGGCGACGTCCGTGTGGAGATTCACGGGAAAACTCTGTCTCCGCCCGAGATCAGCGCGATGGTATTGACCAAGATGCGCGAAACCGCCGAGGATTACCTGGGCGAAAAGGTTTCCGAAGCGGTCATTACCGTTCCGGCGTACTTCAACGACAGCCAGCGCCAGGCGACCAAGGACGCAGGAAAAATCGCCGGATTGGTCGTCAAGAGGATAATCAACGAACCGACCGCGGCCGCATTAGCCTACGGGATAGACAAGAAGAAGGACGAGAAAATCGCGGTATTCGACTTCGGCGGCGGAACCTTCGACATCTCGGTGCTGGAGCTGGGAGAGGAGGGCGTTTTCCAGGTGAAATCCACCAACGGAGATACCCACCTGGGCGGCGACAACATAGACGATATCGTTGTTCACTGGCTGGCTGACGACTTCAAAGCGAAAAACGGGATAGATTTACGAGAGGACAAATGGGCTTTGCAGCGGCTTCGTGACGCCGCAGAAGAGGCGAAGAAGGAACTTTCGACGCTTACCGAGACTTCTATTATTCTGATGCACATCAGCGCCGACGCCAACGGCCCCAAGCACCTAGAGACCACGCTTACCAGGGCCAAGTTCGAAGAACTGATACACGACCTGGTGGAGAAGGTGGTAGGCCCCTGTCAACAGGCGATTAAGGACGCCGGGGTTCCCGCCAGCGAAATCGACGAAGTTATTCTGGTCGGCGGCAGCACCCGTATTCCGATGGTGCAGAAGAAGGTTAAGCAGATATTCGGTAAAGAGCCCAATAAGTCGGTCAACCCGGACCAGGTGGTAGGCATCGGTGCTGCCATTCAGGGCGGTATTCTTTCGGGTGATGTAACCGATATACTGTTGCTCGACGTAACCCCGCTTTCGCTGGGTATCGAGACCCTGGGCGGAGTATCAACCCCGTTAATCGAGCGTAATACGACCATCCCCACCAAACGGAGCCAGATATTTACCACAGCCGAAGGTAACCAGACCACGGTCGAGATACACGTACTGCAGGGCGAACGCGAGATGGCGCGCTTTAACCGAACCATCGGGCGTTTCCATCTGGAGGGCATCCCGTCCGCGCCGCGCGGCATACCGCAAATCGAAGTTACCTTTGATATAGACGCCAACGGTATTTTACACGTAATGGCCAAAGACCTGGCGACCAACAAGGAACAGAAGATAACCATAACCGCGTCTTCCGGCCTGTCCGATAACGAAATAGACGATATGGTCAAGGAAGCCGACGACCACGCCGATGAAGACCATAAGCTGCGCGAGGAGGCAGATCTGCGCAACCGTGCCGACGCGGCTATCTTCCAGGCGGAGAAGCTGCTCGAAGACCTCAAAGACCAGGCGAGCGACGAAGAGAAGAACAAGGTACAGGGCGCTATCGAGCGCTTGAAGGGCGCTCAGGAGAGCGAGGATGTGAACGAAATCCGCTCTGCCATCGAGGGCCTGGAAGCGGCTATCAACGAGATGACCACCCGGCTGTATCAGCAGGCCGGCGAGGCATACCGGCAGGAACACGGTGACGCCGGAGCCGATATGGGCGGCCAACCGGGCGGCGAAGCCGGCCCCGAACCGCAGGCCGACGACGATGGCGTGGTAGATGCCGATTACGAGATAGTCGAGGACGAAGAGGAATAGTTAGTAAGTGATGTTTAGGAATTCGAAAACCCCCTCCATCGAGGGGGTTTTCTCTATAAGGAAAGGGAGGTTATTTTCGGGTTTTGCTACCTAAACATCGCTTTTATCTCACCCAGCGAGGCGCTCTTTATACCCTCGGGGATATCGACCAGGAACCACCAGTCGAGTTCGTTGCACCACAGCTCGCGGTCCAGGCTGTCCACCGCCTTCACCTTCCAGTAATAGACCTCGCCGTCGTCCAGGTCGTAGTCGAAAGTATAGGTGGATTCGGCGAGGTCGTTCATTATCGTCGGGTTCCCGTAGCCCGGGTCGATATCCACAAACAGCTCGTAATGGTCAAGGGTTATCGCTTTACCTCGTTTTCGGGCGTCGCCCGCAAGTTTATCATTGAGGGTATGCTTGATCGCTCGGGTCGCTGTCCGCGAAGTCTCCGGGAAGCGCCACTTGGTTGGTTGGGCGTCCTCCCAGTCCAGGGTGGGGCGCAGGGTGTTAACGGTTGCGCCACTGGGGGGCGACAGCAGGCTAAAATCCCCTAACTCGCCGCTCTCCACCACGAACGACCAATCGGTCTGTTCGCTCCAGCGTTCATTAACGCCCGTGTCGAATACCTTTACCTTCCAATAGTAGGTGCCGTCGTCCAGCGGGTCGGCAAAGGTGTACTCGGATTGGGTTAGATTAGAGTATATGTCCGGGCTAACAAAACCGGGGTTATCGTCTAAGTACAGGTCGAAGTGACTAAAAGTTATCCAGGGGCAATCCGGCATATCCTCCCAATCGAGCGTGGGCGTATCGGCGACATGTTCGCCGTCGGCGGGGGAGAGCAGGTCAAACGCGGGTATGGGCCCGTCGGGATCCGGCTCCGACCAGATGACGAAGCCTTTGCTCTCGTCTTCCCATTTGTCGTAGAGTTTGTTTACGTTAGTAGTATCGTAGTAACGCCCGTCCATCTCGGCGGTGGTCTCCGCGTCCCAGGTGTTGTAGAGGGCGAAAGTGTCGTCCGTAATTAGGTTGTTTATCAGATAGGCCGAATAATCAGGGTCCCAATCGGGTCCCTCGAAGCTATTTCCGCCGGTACTACCTAAAGGTCCGCCACCGAAGTCGGCGATACCGCCGTTGACCGCGAATGAATCAAGCCGGTTATAATCGTTACCATTATAGAGAAAAGAGCAATTGCGTATAATGACCTTCCCGGAGTTTATATTATAAAGCGGACCTTGTTCATCGTAGGTCGTTTCTATACTAGCGGTATTATCATAAAAATCGCAGGTAACATCGCTCGGAAGGTTGAAATCAACCCCTACATCGCCGATAGATCCTTCATAAAACGGGGGATCGAGGTCGTTATTATACAATTCTAAAGAGGGAACGTCACTTATCTCCATTTGAGCGTAACGATTATCGTGGATATCGGGGTCCCCGGTTGCTTCGATGTTAATATCCGTGTTACCGTATATTTCAACCTCTGAGTTATAACTATGTATATACCCGTCTGTGTAAATCCCTTCGGTCCCTAGAAAAAGATCATTGTTTCCGGTAATAGAACTCGACGAGATACCGTTGACATAAATATATAGTTTTAGAGAATCGTTATTCAATATCGTATGCCCCGATCCGCCGGTAATATCGATATTTAAATAACCTGCAAAAGAACCCGGGTATCCGGTTCCCGATATAGTAATGTTATTCTTATAATTGGCTTCAACCGTCAATTCGGCTCCTGGCGGGTCACTTGAGTATGGATTGCATCGGTATACTGTACTAGATTCGCCGAGAAATAAAGAAGTGCTGTTACCAGCAGTAATCGAGATATAAGAGGACGTAACATTCGTTACATCAATTGTACTAAAATACAAGTAACCATCTACCGTGAGGATGCTAATTTGGTCATCGTCACTCTGAGTCGTAGCATCTTCTTCGAAAACGCCAATCAAATTAAGCGTATCCGCCCCATCGCCATCATACGCCGAGACGCTGTCGAAGGCGTGCTGGATGGTCTGCCAGGGGTTGCCGGCGCTGCCGTCGCCGGTGGTGTCGCTGCCGTTTTGGGCGTCAACGTAATAGTCGCCGGCGAAAGCGCTAACTGTAAATACCGTTAGTAATATAGCTACGTAACGCATTTTTCCTCCCGAACCTCTACCGAGTTCACCCTATCGCTGCTATTTCGTTTATTTTAAGCAACTATCCTCGCCAATTCTCCCGTTAAGATAGCTATTGACATCAAAGCTATATACGTATATACTCTGTAAAATGGTAAAAAAACGTTACTTGCTTTCATTACCAGTATATACCGCTGCGGGATACTTGTCAAGCGAAAAGCAATAAAACAACGAAAAATCGTCATTCGGATAATAATTAAGAAGGTGGTTATTTGATAGTCGCCCAGAATCTTAAAGAGCTTATGAAGCGCAACGGGATCAGCGCGGCCCAGATGGAGCGCGATACCGACGGCGATATAACTCAATCCACGCTCAGCCGGATACTCAACGGGGAGAGGAATCCCCGTCCCTCTACCATTAAGAAGCTCGCCGACTACTTCGGGGTCACTATTTCGCATCTGTTGGGCGAAATCCCGCTGCCGCCGCCCGATTACAACAATGAGTTTCCCGCGGGGCCTTGCCCTATCGGCTTCAACGAGGAGGTCTGGGCCGAAGTCCCGGAGCAGATAGGCGGCGTTACCGAGAAGCTGCTCAGCCGCGAGTTCCCCAATGCCTTTTACCGTGGGGATGTTATCGCCGGTAAGGATAAACAGGCCATACTCAAGGTGATATATTATCTATGGTTGGAAAAGTTGCGGCTTCAAGAAGACAAGAAGAAGCGTTGGCCGCGAATGAAGCAATCGGAGGAAGAAGTCGAAATCGCCGGGTAAAGTAATCCAATATTCTGTTATATGAGAAACCCCGCCTTTGGTACAGGCGGGGTTTTATCTAACGAGTTAACCGTTATTTGAAGTTAGCTTTGACTTCGCCGAGGCTGCTGTTGAAGATAGCGTTAAAGTCGCCGTCATCGTCGGGATTAGTAACATCAGCAGGGTCGCCCGGGTCGGGGTCGCCTTCACTCCAGGTTCCGGCGGGGTCGCGAAGTTCGTGGCCGTTAGTGTAACCGTCGCCATCGCTATCCATAGCGGCTAGAGTAGCGTCCCAGGTGTTACCGTTGTTGGCGAAATCGTCTTCGAAATCGCCGTTCAGGTGGCACGTATTGCAAGAGTTAACAGACCCGTTCGGGACTTTTGTTTGCCAACCGTTATACGCTCCGGCGGCGACCGCGATTATTAGAATCGTCGTTAGTAATAACAGCTTTTTCATTAGTAGTTCTCCTTTTTATATAGTACTTAAAATCGAGTAATGCTTATATATAATTTATTGAGTACTATATGTCAACTAAATAATGCCCGTTAATGGAAATCCTCGAAGGATTTACTCGATTAATACCGGAAACGGGTACTCCGGCAATGGGCGATGCGGCATTACGAAAACCGGGTCAGCGGCTACCCCGCCGTCGAACGGCCGCAAGTAGTGGTTCGGTATGGTGTGCGGGCTCAATTTCGACGGGTCCGAGTATTTCTCGGCCAGGTCGCATTCGAAATCGCCGACTATTCCCAAGTTAAAGCCTACCAGGAAAAGACGCTCCTCTTTCGGCAATCCCCAGTCGTAAAGGTCGCCGTCAATTTCCACACTTTCCCCCGGCGCAAGCGCTTCCGGAATTTTTACCGGTATTTCCTTGTTCTCAATAGTTTTATCTTCATTAATTATCCAGATGCGCAGCCCTTTATCCGCGTCCAGTTCGCGTATTTCCTCCGATAGGTTGGTTACCTTCACGATTATAGGATACAGGGTATCGAAAGCGTACGCGAAAGGCGGTTCGGGTACCGTAAGTTCTACTCCGCCCACCGGCCCGGTGCGGTGTGGGTAGGGGTAGGGAGGGGGCGGTACTACGTCGTCCACACTCTTAATCTGCGCTTTATCCTCGGGCGAAAGGCGAGCATCCATATACCAACCGGCGCGTAAAAAAGGCAATAAACCCAGGTAGTCCGGCCCCAATTCAGCGGCCTGCCCGGCGTCGCCCATAGTTAATAATAGTCGGACGTACGGGTTGTACGCTGCGTCGTCGATGTCCCAATCGGTATACTCCTTCTGCAATTCGTACATAGCGGCGGCTTTTTGGCGTTGATGTTCGGAGTGGTCCAGAAGGAGGTATCCGCCCAGTTCTCCGGCGAAGCTGTTATACGGCTGGAACTTGCTCTGGCGTACTGCCATCCTGCGTTCGTTGAGCGATGCGGTCTCGTTCAGGTAATAAGCGATGCTTTCCGGGAAAGGGTTGTCCCGCGTTACCTCCAGCGCGTTGAGCGCCCAGGTTATCATATCCGGCTGCTTATGCTGCACTTCCAGCTTGAAGCTGCTCAAACCCTGGTCCCAGGTTGCGGAAAGCCCCAGGTGCTGCTGATGCCCTTCGGAAATGGAGCGGCGATTGAACTCCGGTATGGTGGCGCACTCTTCGGCTAATGCGAAAAGCGCTTCGTAAGCCGCTTTCTGGTGCATAAGCTTGGGGTCGTCCTTAACGGTCATGTCGTATATCTGGCGATGTGACTTCACCACAAGCTCGATATCGGTCAGGTCTATCTCTTTAATATCGACCGGTTTCTGTTCGGCCGCCATCTCGTCCGCGGCCGCAATCTTCTGGTCCATCCCGGCGGTCATCGCTTCGGCCAGTTTGGCCATCTCCGCGCCGTATTTTTCCATCAGCCCCTCGGCGCCGACCAGCTCCTGAAACTTCATTATATCGACTCCGGGTTGTTCCGCTAGCTCCTCCATCCCGGCCAGGACCGCTTCGATGGGTTCGAGCTTGCTCTTGTCGCTTATCATACCGGCCTGAGCGTCGACTCCCATCCGGTAGCCGTCTATCATCTGTTTGACTGCGGCATCCATTAGTGTTTACCTCCCAACCGTTCCGAGTTGACCTTATCGAACAGGGCGACGAGTTGTTTTAATTGTTTATCCGAGTAAAATAGCCGCTTGCGCAACCGGGGTAAGGCGAGTATATCGGGGAAGCGCAAGCCGGGGTAACGCTCGTTCAACTCCTCAAGCGAAGCGTTCAGTACAACTATCTCGCTTTCGTCGTAACCGGTTCCGGGCGGCGCGGCGTCGGCCAGCATCAGTTTATCGATAATAGTATCCAGCAGTGATTTCAGACGGGCCTCGTTTTCTTTTATAGGTCCGTCTTCGCTGTCCATCCTGTCGGATATGGCATACAGCTCATCCATATCCTTCGCCGCACCGATAGCTTCGGCCCGTTTGTGGTAAAGCTCGGCGAGTGGCGTTTCGTCCAGCTTCTCGTAGATATCCGCCTGCTGATTAGCGCCGTCCACCGCGATGGCGCGCCCCAGGTTGAACGACAGGCCGCCCTCGTTGAACTGACGCCCCATCTCAACCGCGTCGGGCGTCTTCTTCACCATATCGAGTATGGCCTCGTCCGCTTTGGATGTCTCCACCGCGTACTTGTCCTTTTTTCGGGCGGCGAGGGTCAAACGGTAATACTCTATTGTCTCCTGGTGCATCTTTTTTGGGTCGATATTGGGCATAGCGCTCTCCTTTCTGATAGATTGATATTATAATATAAGATAAGTTGGCCGTCGATGCACGTAAAAAAGCCCCCCAAACGGGGGGCTTAAATTTTAAATCCGTTATCTAAATTACTTGAACTCGGCCTTAATGGTACCCAGAGAAGCGGATTTAATATCGCCGTCGCCGACCACGAAACCCCAGTACGTATTCGGTAATTCATTCCCGAGCAAATCCGTTATCACTTCAGGGTAATTCAAGTTTACTTGGACGTGCGCGTCATCCTCGAAATCGTTGTCCGGGTCGAAGGTTACCGTATAATCGTCGGGTGTTCCTTCGATTGTAACCGTACCCGTGACCTGCTTCGTTTGCTTCGTCGGGTAAGAAGCGTCTACGTATATGGAATTCTCGTTTATCGTATCGCTATCTACGCCCACGTCGTCGTCCTTTAAATGAAACACGATATCCGTATCCGGTTCAACGTTGTATTCGCCGGGGGCCGGGTCCTGACCGTCGCAATAGGGGCCGTCCATATCGTCGTTGACGAAAACGCGAACCATCGCGGCGCCGAATAAATACGCATAGTCCCACCAATCGTCGTTGCTATCAAGCCACCAATTACTGCCGTTCGGCCCCCCCGGACCGCCGTAAACAATACCCTGATCGTCTATCGGACCATAGACCGTTTCTATATCCATATAGGGGTGAAAGATTTCGCCGTTACTGAACGTAACGCCTTCGCCGCTAACGTCGATCTCGACCCAATCGCCAAAGCTGTGGCTGCCGGTATATTCGATAGGGGCGGAAAAGTATGAGCTAGTATGGTCCGGAGTACCCCCGGAATCGTAATAACAATCGTGGTACCAGGTGTGGCTTATCCCGTCGCTATGAAGACCGTATTTTAGCCTGACCAGGTAACAATCGGAAAGGGCGGTATAAGTCGAGGCCAATCCTTTTGGGCCGGAAAGAAACTCATTGAAGGTGCCGTTATCGTGAAGCATTTCTGTTTCCGATTTAGAAGCGAACGCTGAGTAAAAACCGGATAAAGCCGATATCTCGCCCTCCGCTA
>SDBT01004524.1_pt1 | contig 23591 bp, 18 predicted proteins | sample 2277101 | NCBI WGS metagenome assembly SDBT01 (sample SAMN10404973, study PRJNA504765) | marine sediment metagenome | isolation source: marine sediment core GS10_PC15, 103 cmbsf | place: Arctic Ocean: Southern Knipovich Ridge | collected 2010 | reverse complement strand
AAATAACTAATATATCACTACCGGAATCATTATTAGTATCATTGCGTTAATTGATCTATGTATTAGAGATTCTTTTACAAAAAAAATAATATTCTCAAGGGGGAAATATCACCCATGGAATTCAATCCTTCTTGACTGATTTTAATTGGTGCTCTAGTATTGACTTAATATATTTCTTATGCTTTACAGTTCGAAAATGATGATTTTTATTAATTTTACCATTAACAGATAATGAACCACCACAATGGCATGATATTTTATGTTTACGATATGTTGATTTAACTTTATTTTTCTTATCAGTATAACATCGTACATCATTTAGTGTTCCAATTTTATCGTACCATTGTTGCTCATATTTTAATTGCTCGTCTCTACAAAATACCATATAAGATTCAAGTAAAACATATTGCATTTTGTTAAGATGATTTTTTGTGATAGCTTTAAGAAGAGATGTTGTAAAACCACCAGCTAAAGAGCTTTTATACACACTTCTATGCTGGGCTATCCTTTTAGATAGATTTACCTTAGTACTCCCTATATATATATCCATAGGAGCATCGTTCCAGAAGATCTTATAGATTTTGATTAAATGTTTATCGACCATTATGAATCTGTAGTATATATACATATTTATATCTTTTATTTAACATAAAATATTTTATTATATCTTAATAGATTTTTAATTATCTTATTTTGTGTTAAAGAGTTATTAAATACTTTTATATACTTTTAAATACTTTTATATACTTATTAATTTATTATATGGTTATAAACTTTCAAAAAATTTTATATAAGTATTAATATATGTAATATATTTACTCTAACAGGCTATTATAGTGCAATAGCAAAGTAAAGAGACAACATTTTCCAAGTAAATACGGGTTGATTAGAGGGTGTAATAAAAAAAATGGTTAATACAAAAATACAGGCATGGAGGAGATTAGTAGCTATTACTGGTAAAGGTATCATTAATACAAAACTAAACTTTAGAAATGCAACTGAACAAGATATTTTAACTAGGATTAGAACAGTTCAAGCAGAACAAGTACCGGCTCCAGTTATAATTAAAGAGCCAGTACAAGTACAAGTAAATGAGGCTATTAATGTTGAAGATGCTGCATTAAGAGCATCTGAAAGAGAATCACGACAAAGAGCATTAGATCGTATTCGAAGAGAGGAAAAAATAGGATTTGTTATCCCAATATCAGAAAAACAGGCTAGATTAGAAGAATCAGAACAAAAAGCAATACAAGCATCAGATGAACGAATACAAGCTGAATTAGATGAAATAGAAGAAAAAATAGAAATTAAGGTACAAGAATTTAATAGAGTAAATGATTTTAAAGAATTTCGTATAACATCAAATGCAAGTAATATTAGAGGGTTATATGTATCTGTAGATAAACTTGTACAGAAACAAGGAGATGTACCATTTGTAGTTCTATTTTTAATTGATAGATTAACGGGACGCCCACGAAGAATTACAATTAATACACAATTTTTAGATTCATTTGAGGATTTTAATGATAGACTTGCACAGATCACATTTGGAAATGTTGAAGGGTCTGCACCAATTTCTGATGAACAATATGATCTCATGGTAGATAGATTTGATGCAGTATTTATTGATCCATTATCTGCAGGAGAAGGATCAAATGATAAATTATTATGTGAAATAATAGAGTTAAAACCCTCAGGCAAAAAGACCTGTATCAAGGATACAATGAAATACTTTGGATATAAAATTAGTGGTAAGATTAAAACCATAAGCCAACTATTAAAATATATTAAGGATGAGTCATTACCAGTAGAAATTATAACAAACAAAATATCATTGGTAAAGGGAAAGAGATTTATCGATATATATGATCGTAAGAACTCAAAATTCTATGATATTGTGGTGGGCAAGAAAAAGAAGAAAATAAAATTATCAGTCCTCAAACCAGAGGATTATACAATATATGATGAACAAACTATTGAGCATAATAAAAATGGGTTTGTTATGGAACCCACCAAGGAAGGAGTTATGATAAGACGTGAGATATTCAAAACAAAAGATATTAAGTTGGCTATATATTCTCGTGATGAAAAGCATATAGCTCCAGTAAAAGTTGATACTGAAAATAATACAGTAAAACGATCTGATTTATATATTTGTAGTAGAAAAGAAATTTATGAAATGATTGATGGAGAACCAAGAATTGTTCTGTCTAGAAAACAAACAGTAGAGTACATGAGAAAAGGAACTTGCAGTAAACCACCAATTAAGAAAAGTAATTGTGCTCATAGATATTTATATATTGATTATGAAACAGTAATTGATTGGAGTATTAAAGAAGTTATGATTCCAATCTCATTATCAATAATTGATTTGAATGCTACAGATTTAGTTGAACTTGTGGATTTAGAAAAAAAATTAAAAATACAGGATAGAGAATCTAAGAAGAATATTACCAAATTTAAAGAAAGGGTATTAGTTATGCGTAAAAAAGCAGTAACATACATAGGATATGATTGTACAAAGAAAATGATGAAATATATTGATAGTCAATACAAAAGATGTCCTCAGTATACAATTGTTACTTTTAATGGTAGTTATTTCGATAACTTAATTCTATTATCTGATTTATTGTCGAATGCTGATTACACAGATAAAGTGAGTGATATTTTCTATACAAATAACATGCTACGAAATTTTAAGATATATGGTCGTCATGAGATGTTTGACTTGGCTAGACATGCAGCTGGATCACTCAAATACAATTGTAAAAATTATAAGATAAATGTCTTTCCAAAGAAAACTATTGACTTTAAGATCATTCAAGAAAAATATGAAAGTGGTGAGTTAGACAAAATGATGAATAACTATAATAAAGGAGATTCATGTGAGTTCATAGATACACTAATAGAATATAATGATTATGATGTGCTATCCCTGGCAACTCTATATAAATTATATGAAAATGCAATGGATAAAATTATTGAAGATGCTATATATACGGATAGAAAGGTAAATCCAGATGGGATTCTTCTAAATAAATTGAAAGCAGGAGATCTGGATGAGAAACGAATGAATCTAAGAAACTATAAGACAATAGGATCTATGGCCTATAAAATGTTACAAAAGTATTGGTCTACCAAATTAGATTTAGATATTCCATCATTTGTATTCCATAAGAAACACATACCTAAAAATGCTAAAAAAGAAGAGATAAAAAGGATCAACAAAAAGAACTGGGAAATTCACGAGAAGAATAATAGATATTATAAGTATTATCAAGATATGCAGAAGTTTAAGACGGCTGGACGAGTTGAATTATTTAATGGTATCAAAAAATATTTTGGGAGAGCTCGCTCACTTGATATAACATCTAGTTATCCATATAGTATGGCAGTGAATTCTGTATACTATCCATCAGGAGAAATGATTGAAGTAAAATATATTGATGATATGCCAGAAGGTAAAATTGGTTGGTTCTACTGTGATATTGATCAAAAAATACTACGTGAAAAAGGATTACCAAATATAGTTGCTGAAAAGACAAAAATGGAAAATATATGGCAAACAAAGAAAGTTCTCAAAGATTACTTTATGTCAACAATTAAGATTGATCAGATGGTGAAGTATGGTATGGTAATTGGTAAAGATATTATAATATATAATGGTTTATACTTTACAGATAAAATTAGAGGATGTGATTTATTTGAACCATTACTTAGTGCAATGATGACAAAAGTATGTCAAGATATGTTGAAACAAACTGGTAGCATCGACTATAATGCAGCTCTAAGACAAACAGTTAAGTTATTTCTAAATTGTATCTCTGGTAAAATTATTGAACGTATTCATGTGAATAAAATAGATGAGATAAAGAATGCATTTCATTATCATCAAATGAAAGAATCAAAGAGAATTAGTAAACTAAACACAATTAGTATTTTAGGTGATAGAATATTTTGTAGCTATACAAAACGTGAACAAGATATGATGAATACTCATAGACCTATATATTGGGGTATTTTGGTATATGATTATAGTCAAATTAATCTTTACGATAATACTTTAGCAGTTGGATATAATTTAGCACTTGAATATGGGTTATCAGAAGAAGAAGCACGCCAACAACAAATTGCATATAGAAAGGAAATTTTCTTATGTGATACAGATGCATGTAAGATGTCAAGTAAAGCAGCTGAAATGTGTCTTGGAAGAATGTCAAAATTACAAGTTCCTCATTGGGATAAGGTAGAAGAATACGACAGTAGATATGTTGATCATATGATGTATAATCCTAATAGTAAAGTTTTTGGTGGATATGAAGATGAATTTGAATGTTATAATAATGTCAACTTCTTCTTGGCTAAAAAGCATTATGCCGGATTCTTTGATCCTTCTCTACCACACGATCAACCTAAGAATGATTCACACTATAATGAACTAGTTAAGCTACAAACTATATCAACATTAGACTTCCATTTTAAAGGAGTAAATCCAAGATCACTGGTATTAAATAATCATCCATATAAACAAGATGAGACAGTATTTCACCGAATAGTAAAAAAAGTAAAAGGAACACAGAAAGTTAATTACTCTATCACCGAGCAGAGAAAAGCTTATATGTATTATAATAATGAAACTATATCAAATAATACAATGATTTCAGGTAAGAATTGTTATGAATATTTTAATAGATTATCACAAGGTAAGGTATTACATATATTGTGTCAGTCATTTAGAAAGCAAATGGGTAATATGAAACGTGATGTAAGTATAGAAGATAAACATAAATTTAACAAAAGTTTTAATAAAATCTCAATGTGTTACTCTGTGAAAGCTATTAAATGTGTTGAGAAACATATTAATCAAAAGGAAGAAAGATTAATACAAGGCAAAGATTATGATATAATAAATTGTGATGGTGAAATTTTAGATAAGAATGGAAACATGGAATATCAAAAAAATAATGACACTAATGATGATCTAGATTATGATGACTTGGAAGAAATGGGATTAATTTAGAATTGTTTAGCTACTGATCTTTTTAGAGGAGGCATAGCTAAGAAAGATTCATCTTTTTTTTGGTTCAGTATATCATCAATATTTTTAATATGGATTTTAGCATATGAATTAATTATTGTATCAAATATCTCATCATATTTACCACCGGATTTTGTTTGATAAGCAATATTATATGTATCTCTTAATTTGTGAACTCCTTTCAAAGCATTCTTACATACAAGTTTAATATCTTGCAGAGTGTGTTCTCTTCCTAGTTGTAGAAGATTTACATAGTTAATATATTCAGGAAGTTCAATACAGTATATTTTTTTAAGAACTTCATGCGTACATTCCCAAGTTTCTAATCTAACTAAATCTGTAAGAGTATTCCACCAGTTAGAAGAATATCTACAATATATATTATTATTACTATCAGTGCCTATAAAATCTCCAGGATCTACACATGATAAAATTCGTAGAGAAGTAAGTAAACTATCATATTCAGTATTTTTTTTAGTCTCCATTTTCTGTTTCGCTTCTTAGATGACCCGTTCACTTTGTTCACTTAGTAATTATCGTCGCTTTTATAAAGATAGTAAGTCAAGATAAATATATATCTATTAAATTATCTTTTTCTTAAATTCTTTAATTCATCAGCTGTTTTTGGTTTTAAATTATTTTGTTGGAATGCTCTTTTTCCAGCAGCTTGTTTCTTTTTTGATACAATTTTACCACTTTTTGATTTAGTTAGATCATTTATTGTTAAACCACCTGATGTTTTTTTAGCAGTACCATGCCATACTTCAATCTTACTACCTATAGTTTTTGAAGACATTTTTTATTACGCTACCTAGAATAACTCACCGGTTACTTCGTAACTTAGTTCTATATTCGTCGTCGCTTTTTATTGTTTTATTATTATTATATATCTACTATAATATATAATTTGAAATAATAAAACAATAAAAAAGCGACGACGAATATAGAACTAAGTTACGAAGTAACGGGTGAGTTATTCTAGGTAGCGTAATAAAAAATGGTATCAATTTCTGGATGTGGTACAAATGAAGAAAGATTCTTTAGTCTAGCTCCTAGAGAATATAAAATAGATCAGTTATATGCTGAAGGTACTAATTTACGAGCAGCACAGCAATTAACTCGAGATCAAAGAATAGCTATAGAAGAACATAGACAATTTCACGAAAAATTAGGTGATTTTGGCTCTGTTTTAAATTTAAATGAGCATATAACTTTAATGATTGTGGCTATTAAGGCTGGAATGTCATTTATTGAATCACATATGTGGGCTTTACAAGTTGGTCCTAAGCCAAATTAATTATTTTTCTTATTTTATATATTAGAGTAAATATAGATTAATTAATCAGATATCAATAGTGATTATGGCGGGTCAAGTTTTATCAAATCCGCCTTCAGACGTAACACTTATAGAACCAGATGTTGGAGGAAAGATAAAATTATCAAATATTCTAGGAACAGTTGCTGGGGTATCTGGATCATTAGGAGCCCTTGGCGCTCCTCTAGCATTACCAATAGCAGCAATAGCAGGAATTGGTAGTAGTATTGCTAAACTATTTGGAGGCGGATTAACTCAGAAAGAAGTTGATATGTTAATGCATATAAAAAGTAGAGTCGATCATAGAAGAAACAATGGTGTGAATTAGGCATAGTATTATGATACCAAAATTATTAATAGATTTTTAAATTATTTTTTTTTATAATATATCAGAGTTAATATATATAATTATCTTGGAATTTACTATATAAAAGCAACGACAACAACTAAGCCAAGTTAATAAAAATTAACAAGCGGGAAATTAGGAAGCGATGAGTGTAACACAAAATGTTATATACACACTTGATAGTAGATTAAGAAATGCAGGAGGTACTATTAATGCAGCCGTATATAACGTAGTCCCAGCAGGAACTGTTTTGGCAGGAACATATGAATTAGTTTCATTCCAGTCAACTAATCAGGTCTATAATGTAGAAACAGGCATAAATGATTTGATAGTATGGGATGAGGTTGGTAGTTTAAATTTATCTGTGGTTTTACCAGCAGGACATTATGCTACTCAAACAGCTCTTGCTACGGCAGTTGATTTAGCAATGACTACAGAATCAGCAGCATCAGGACAAACTAATACTTATACAACCACATATAGCGCATTAACAGGGAAATTTAGCACAAATAATGGAGCTGGTGCTGATTTCAATTTCGATTGGTTATCACAAGTAGCTACTACAAATTTAGCACGAGAATTACTTGGATACTCATCTATTGATAATGTAGCGGGAGCAACACAGGTTTCAGATAATCAGGTAACATTAGTTCTACATCAAAATATAGTAATTGATATTGCAGAAGATTCTCAGCAAAATGTCCATCTATTATCGGGTGCTGAGCACTCTCTCATTGTACCATTAAATCAGGCATATCAAATAGAAATGGATAGTCTAAGAGATTTAACATATTCTCAAACAGTTGTTTTTGCAGCTGCTCTAAATCAACTTAATGTTTCTTTATTTACAGAAGATGGTATTGCACCAGTTAATTTTTCTGAATATATATTAATTCTTAGAAGGTTATTCTAATACTTCGTGGTACTCATCTAACTAGTTATTAATCTTGTTAACTTTGCGTCGTCACTCGAATCTATGATAAAAAGCGACGATGTGATATCGAACAAAGTGAGTGAAGCGAATAAAGTGAGATAGAGCTAGGAAGCGAAATATAATTATTTATTTATATTTTTTCTTTCCTTAATATATACATAATACGGAACTTATTATTAGAATTTGGAATAATACAAAAAAGCGACGAAGTGACAACGAGCAAAGCGAGTTGGAACTAGGAAGCGAAATAAAAAATGTCAATTCAGAAAGTAGTAGCAGCTGAACTTAGTATAAAAGAATATGCGAGTAGCCTAGGATTAAATCCTGATAACGTTTTTTATCAATCAGTTTCGGCAACAAATATATCAACATCAAATGCTCAGTGGACAATTACAAGTCCAAATAAACGTAGTTTTCTATTATCATATGGAGTAGCCAATTGGCAGCCAACAATACAATATCAAACAGAAGCTGGGGTGGCTGAGAATTTTGGTGCATCATTGATATATGCTTCTTTGAAACCAGGTTTATGTTTTGCAAATGCTATGTCAGCAATAACTTTAAGTCTCAATGGAAATAGTATTACACTCAGTCAACCAAGGCATTTTATAGAGGGTCTAACAATGATGAATGTAAGTAAAGATGAGGCAAGAGTATGTTTTGAAGCTGGATATCCAGACTCTATGGGTGGTCTATGGAGTATTGCAAATCCACTGTCAGAGAGTTGGGCAACAATAGATAATGGATTTTTAAGAAATGAAGTATCATTCTATAATAAACTACTAAAAGCTAATTCATCAGGTTCTTTTGCAGCTTTCAATAATATAGCACTTACAGGTAATAATGGTATCCAGGAGCCTCTTATTATTCCCCCCTTTAATCCATTTGCTAAATTGAAGAATGGGATGCCTGGATACATGTGGTTCAAGGATATGAGTCCAGTCATACCAAATATTGATCGACTACAACTAGATATTCAATTTACTAATCTGTCAGCAGGTGTTCTTTATCCAAGATGCATGCAAGCAGTGACTAGTACAAATGAATTTAAAAGACTTGCAATTACAACTTTAGCTGCTGATCTAAAATTATATTGGTATGAAGTACCAGTCAATATGTCAATCCCTAGAAGTGTTGATCTTCAAACATGGAATGTTAGAGAATTTCAAACATCAGTTACAGTCACTGCTGATGAGGGAGCATTCCCTAGAATTACCTCTGATTTGATTCAACTTAATTCTACTCCAACTCTAATCATGATTCATATTGAGAGAGACAAAGATAATGCTCTGTATATTGCACGAGCACCAGCTAAAGCAGATGATCTTGGTGTATTATCCTTGGATGGAGCTGTAGATGTAGATGCTCTAGTTACAGGAGATCCTGGTATGTCTGTTGGTAATGCCTCAGTTGTTAATGCTGGTAATCATTCATGGGATTCTTTTGGTGAAATTACAGATCTAGAGATACTTCTAGGCGACCGACCAAATGTAATATCAACAAACTTTACTCAACGAGAGCTTTATTATTTGACACAGAAAAATAGTAAGACACCATTTCCGTATGATTTTGATGATTGGAGATCTCATGTACGACCAACTATGGATGCTTCTAGTAGACAACTTCCTGGCACCGCTTACAATTCATATGCATCAAAATCAATTGTTTGTTTGAGACCTAAGGATTTGGCAGAGAAAATCAGTGATGGTGTTTTTGCACCCAATTCTTTCCAAGTGCGAGTCAATGGTCGGGCACGAGATGGGACTCATGGTTATAGTACTGGAGCATCTCAGACATATAGAATGTATGTTCATTTGTTCTTTGGAAAGCACTTCCTCCGCATAGAATCAGACAAGGCACAATTCCAAGAACAATCAATTCCTTTAGATGTAGCAAGACGTCTTACAAATCCAATTCTAGAATCACAAGGAGTTTCTGGATTGGGAAGTGGTCTGTCAGGAATCCGTTTGCGATCAGAAGTCGATCCTGGTTATCAGAGCCGTGTATAGTCACCTAGTGTTCCGCTTCCTAGTTGTTAACTTTGTTAACTGGCGTTGTCGCTTATAATTACTTAATATTATTTTTTTTATAATATTGTAAATATACCTTATAATCTAATAATACATTATAGTTTCACAGCAAAGCAATACTTCAAGAACTTCAGTGATTAAAGCGACGACAAATATCGACGAGCAAAGCGAGGAGATATTTTAGGAAGCGAAACATGAATTTTACATCTACATCAAGAAGAGCTTTAAGTGTTAGCCAACAGAAACCTGAGCCATATTTCTGGTTAGATGATGAATATCCAGAATATATTCAAGTACAGAGAACAGTTGGTAATATAACAGGTAATCGAGTGATTTTTGATGCTAATAGCTTTGATCCCAATCTTTATCTTAGATCTAGAGCTTATATTAAACTCACTGTATCTACTCAGAGAAGTGAACGAGATCCTGTGGGAGGAGCATTAACTAGTGCTAATTGGAATGCAAATGATGTTATATATAAAAAACCTGGAATGGTCCTTGCAAATTCTATGACAAGTGCTAAACTACGTATTAATTCTACTCAGATTGAATATAATGAGCCTAGATATTGGCAAAGCAATATTACACAACAACACTGTGGAAGAACAATTAATGATAAATACTTATCAACATCAGGATCATCATATCCTCATTACACAGGAATTATGGATCAATTTGGTACTTCATCTTCATTATTACCTTTTGATGATGGTATTCAAGAAGGAATAGATTCTGCTTTTAGAGATATTGGAACAGTTGCTGGATCTGTTAAATCCTTTGAATTTACAGAACTATTAAATATTGGTATTTTCAATTTTATGGCTGAAAAACAATCAGAAATATATAACAAATCATGGTATAAAAAAATGAGTCCACTTATCCCATATGTGCGTCAGATTGGATTAATTTTTGATTTTAAAGATATAAGTGCAAATTCTCTTGTATTTTTATATGGTAGAAATAGTAATGCTGCTAATGATAGATCAATAGTTGTTAGAGATATTGCTATAACTTCAGCCGAACTAGTTCTTATATGGGTTAAACCTAGACCTGAAATAATAATAAATATACCAAGATCTATTAGATTACAATCTTGGTATGTTGATCATCGACAATCAGTTATAAATTCAGGAAATACTGTTACATGGAATACAAATATAGCAATAAGTGAAACTTTTAATATACATCAAATACCTAGTTATATACATATTTGGGCTACTATAAATAAAGATGATACCAATAGTTATGATTGTAGATCTATAAATGCAGACTCAGATAATGCAGGAACAGATCAAGTGATTTCACTAGATACAAATTCACAAGAATCGAGAGCAACACCAATAGCTGGATTAGCTATTCGAGTAAATGTTTTGGGTGGTGATGATATAATGGATGCAGGATATAATGTATCCGAGATGTATAGATTTATGTCGAAGAATAGTATTAAAGATCAGCCCTGGAGTGATATTAAATACAGAGGTGGTATACAGAAATATGCTATATATCCATCAAATTTCTCTTTAATAATGGGCGAGGATGATCTGAATTCTTACTTTGTTCGTAAAGGACAAGTTGTTAGAGATTTTGTAATTAGTATAAATGGTACATTCACAGCAGATGATGGATATGGGATAGATAGATCAGTAGCTAATTTTAATATAGGTGGTGATAAACAGTGGGATTTACATGTAGCTTTCTTCTATGATAGATATTATATAAGAATGGATAACTGTAGTAATTCTTCTGCAAACTTCGATTCAAGATTTTACTAATACTTCGTGGTGTTCCACTACCTAGCTCCAACTTGCTATAGATCAGATTCTCTGATCTGATTGAAACACTCATTGTCACGTCGTCGTTTTTTTCCAGTTGTCAAATTTGACGAATGATAAATTTTATAGGACCCCAAAAGGTCCAATAAAAAAAAATTTTTTTCATCGCTCAAAAACGAGCGATGAGATTTTTTATATAAAAGCGACGACAAATATCGACGAGCAAGGCGAGGAGATATTTTAGGTAGCGTTGCAGTAGGAACTAGATGACATTCCCACCTAGTCCTCTCCCTTGTACAGGTAATCCTTGTTCTTTATTTAGTTGACCTTTTGAAAAAGCTAATTTCACAACATCATCACTTTTGTCTAAGAATGCTGTGAGTAAAGATACAAACACATCTGGTGTACTAACCTGTTTACTAATTATTAATGGTAAAATTATTCTATCATGATAATCATTAATATCAAGAAAATGAAATATAGATTTTACAACACAGTGTCTACCACATTCATTTTGATTTTGTCTTAATGATTGATGTTGATGTTTATTAACATTTACATCATGACCCTTTAATAAATTAGGTAGTAAATTACTTTCACCTGTTACAGCTATATCTTGTTCTATTGATAATCCATATGGATCATAATATTGAATATTAAGTAGGTGGTCAAATGATAAGCTAATCCAATGACCAACTGTAGCTTTTGGTCCTTGATTTAATATTTCTAATAATACAAATATAGTATTAAATTTACTATCTCCTGTATTTCTATTTAATTGAAATAATGAATCAACATCAGAGAATTTAGATAATTGACTATATGGCATCCATGCTGTTTTTTGGTTGCCAAGCTTCATTGCCATACTTTGTAAATCCTCACCAGATAAAGGAATTGCTTCTATGTTATTAATTAGATTGTCCATCTTACTTTGCTTCCTAGCTCTATCTCACTTCGTTCGATATCTCGTCGTCGCTTTTTAAAGTTATTAGATATTATTATTTCAAAGATAAATATATATACACTGATATACTTTATAAATAATAACTTTAAAAAGCGACGACGCGATATCGAACGAAGTGAGATAGAGCTAGGGAGCGAAACAAAAATGTTCATGTTATCATTTACCCGTGGAAAACCAATTGCAATAGCATTAGATAAGAATGATAAAATAGTATTTATAATCCATATAACAGAAGAAGAAAAGGAGCCAGATATTAAAGTTGATAATATATTAGAATTAATAGATGATGCAGATATATCAAATTTAAGAGGTAGTATGAAATTAGGTCGAATAGAGATAAAAATATTGCAGAAAGCATTGAATAGTGCACCAGCATCAGAAACTAATAGTTTGAATGTTTCAGAAAAAATAAAAAGTGCAATAGAAATACTAAAAGAAATAGGAAATGATAAATTAAAGAAGGAAATCGATTTTAGTAAAGATCCAGATATAGTTAAAATTCTACCATTAATAGGGTCAAGAGAGGTCCCATATGATAGATCTATTTGTCTCGTTGGACCATCGGAATCGGGAAAATCTTTCCTGGCGAAAGAAATATGTAAATTTGATAAGCGTAAGAGACCTGTAATAGTTTTTTCAAAAATAGATGATGATGAATCATTGCGTGAACTATCCAAACTAAGAACTCCAATGGATAAAAAGACTAGATTAGTAAAAATTCCATTACACACTGAAAATCAATTATTAGATTTACCAACAAATTCAGATTTAAAAGAATGTATATGTCTGTTTGATGATATAGATTCTTTTCCTAGTGACATAGCAAATTTTTTAAGAGAATATAGAGATAGTATGCTTGAATCAGGCAGACATGATAATATTACAGTTATATCTACAAGTCATATATTAAATAACTATATGAAAACCAAAACTATTCTGAATGAATGTGAATGGGTATGTTTATTTCCAGCTTCAAATAAAAGACATGCATTTTCATTTTTAAAAGATAGATTTGGTTTAGAAAAATCAGAAGCTAACTTTTTGATAAATAAGGCAATGCAAAGCGGTAGATATCTTTGTTTACGATTATCTGCCCCAAATTTACTACTTCACAGCAAAGGGATCATTATAATGTAATTATTTTTAGGATAATAAAACATGGAGGACGAAAGTATTGGGTTTGATGTGGAGTGAAATCTTTTTTGATATAATTTCTGATTTATTGACTAAAAACATACCCCTATTTATTTAATAAATTTTAGTAAAAAATGATACCCCTATTATAATATAAATGAATAATGGTGAGATATAGCTCAAGAGTTAATACAAAACCACGAAAAACAAAAATAGCCAAAAAACAAAAGCCAGAAATGTCAACAACTGGAGATCAACCAAGTGAAAAAATACTTGTTTCTGATCCTGTTTCAGCAGATGTGGTAGCTAGTGTTTTGCCAGATTTAGGAGCATCTCTGCAAACTGGTGGAGTATTAGGTTCAGGTGGATCTTTACAGGTAGGAGGAGCATTAGGTTCTGGTGGATCTTTACAGACAGGAGGAGCATTAGGCTCTGGAGGAGCATTAGAAAAAAAGGAAAAAATAAATGAAATTTTACAGCCAGATGATATAGACAATATGTCAATTCAGGAAATGATACATACTCTTGGTAGTATGGATATGCAAACATATCATACACTTCAGGGTTTAGCTGCAGCACATCTAAATCATCCACATCCTCTAGCTACTGGATTAAAACTAGGGTTAGGTGGAAGCTTTATTCATCCTAAAAATATAAGTAAATTAGCAACCAAAGATATATTAAAAGCTAATACACCTCAACAACTTAGTAGATCTCTACATAGTGAATTTATGGATATGAAACGTGGAATGGATGTTGGTGGAGGATTATTTTCTAGTTTAAAAATGCTTGTAAAAAGAGGTGTTGCAGGATCAAGACAAGCTCTATCTGCTTTGGGTGAGGGAGCTAAAAAAGCTGTTAAAGGATTATCTTCTGGTGTTAGTACAGCTGGTATGGTTGGTAAATCTCTATCTAATGCAATTAAACAAGGAATTCAAATAGCAAATGTAATATCACCAGCTCTAAGTCAGTTATCACCAGCTGCTGGTGAACTTCTTCAAAGAGGTGTTGGAGCTGCTGAACAAGCACAAAAACTAGCTGAGAGAGGAGTTCAAGTATCACAATTATCTCAAGAAGTATTATTACCACTACTAGGAGCTATTGATGCACCCCTTGTTTCGCTACCTTGATGTTAACTTTGTTAACTGGCTTCGTCGCTTATTATTATCATTTTTTTCTATCCGAGAAATTTCTCGAATGAGATTTTATCATCGGCCATTTTGTCCAATGAGATTTTTTTTTTCTAAGTGGATTTAAATCCACATAGCATTCCTCAAATTTGAGGAGTGAGATTTTTACAGAACCATATGGTTCCACAAAAAAATATATAAGAGACGAAGAATATCGACTAAGTGAGCGAAGCGAACGTGGGAGATATTCTAGGTAGCGAAATAAAAGATTAGTAGGCTGTCACACTACGTCTTTCATCTAAATCCGATTCTAATACTTGTGTAGTGTTTGGTAATTCACCACCAAATACAGCACCAGTTAAAGCAAGTGGAACAGAAGCTACAGTTTTAGCTACATTACCAATGGTTTTAAAAATATCACCAAAAATTGAACCACCAACTATCTGGTCTTCATCACTCTCTGATCTAAAATTTTGTTCTTCTAGTCTTATTCTAGATTCTGGAGTTACTTGTATTCCAAATGCTCCAGCACTATCAATAGGCAATTGTAATCTTCCACCAACAGGCTGATGTAGATTATGGAATGGAGTATTTAATAATATTGCACGATTATCTATTTTTGGTATGCCAGATGGTGGAATTCTTGCCATACGAAATGGTCTTTTTAATAATGCACTCAAAGCACCACCTAAAAAGCTACCACCAACTGGATCTGTAGGTTTATAGCTTAGATGCACTTTAACACCCATCATACTCTTTTGTTCTTTTCTAATAACAGCAAGAACTTCTGATTTTGGTGTAATATTTTTAGTGATATGCAATAATACTTTACCATCTACATCTCGTAATTGTCCATCTTCTACGAGTACTGCAGCAACAATTTTTAATATATCCTCTAGTTTAGCATTTGGCTCAATAATTATTTCAAATTCATTACCACCACTCTCTGATCTAGTGGTATGAATTACTACTTTACCAAAATTAGATCTTTTGGATGGATGTGAAATCATCTTCCTAGCAGACTTGGCACGTATTGCCTTTGAACGTTGTTTCTTAAATCTACTAATTAAATCTCTTACAATTTCATCAATATTAAGTGGTTGTCCTTCTGCAATTATTGGTAGGAAGGTGAATTTTGAAACTGGAGATGGTAATTCTTGTGCTAAAGCTAATAATTCATTAACTATTTCAATAGGATTTTTCATTGACCCATCTATTTTTGTTCTAGTTATAGTTGGTATAATATTTCTACCATTTCGTATAGCATGAATATTTAAATTTCGTAACACACCATTTGTAACATCTAGTAGTTCAAGTAATTTAGGTCCTACCTGATCTTGCGGTAATTCAGCTATAATTGCAATACTTCTATTTAATTCATTTGAAAAATCTATAGCTATATCACGATCTAATAATATACCTCTTCCTTGTGCTAATGGTATTAGTTCAGGTACTCCTTGTAATTGTTGATCTGATTCAATTCTTTGTAGTTCTATATCAAACTTTCTCGCTTGTGATCGTAAAGCAGCTTTTAAATCAGCATTAGCTATATGTTTATCAATCCAATTTACTATATTTTTAAATGTACTTTTATCAACCAGGCCACTCTCAATAAAATCTACTAATTCATTATTAAAATCTCTTGCTATCTCCTGTACCTGTGCAACTGATATATTTGGTCTATTAACAGCTAAAGCTAGATCATCACCAAATAATGCAGCTATAGCAACATTAGTAGCTGGATCTTGTTGTGGTATAAATGTTAAATCTTCTAATCCTTGTCGTCCAACTAAACTAAATGCAGCTCTATCTAGTAAGTTTGATACATTATCAGGATCATTTATATCTCCACCTATATTTCTGATAGCCTGAGCTAATGAGGAAAAAACACCTAATAAATTAGCTTCAGAATTTTTTGATTCTAGTGCTTCTGCAACACCTTTAGCTAAAATATCTCGAACCTGAACAAATAATCTATCTTCATCAATCACATCTCCAGATGCACTAATTTGTCTTCTTATAGTTTTTTCTATTATTTTTTCATTAAATGTTGGTGTTGAAAATGGTAAAAATGATAAATCCCGTATTTTTCTAGATGTGATAACAGCTAATTCATCCGGATCTCTTCTTTTTAATCTCTCCTCTGCTTCTATAAGTTTTTCAAGAAATTTAACTTCTGATTCTGGTATCTTTCTTTCTTCTCGATCTTCTGGACCCTTTTCTTCTTCTTTTAATGCTGCTATTTCTGTATCTATTCGTGAAATTTCTTCTTCAAATCTATCTAATGATTCATCACCACGAATATCTACTATATCTGGATCTATTCGTGAAATTTCTTCTTCAAATCTATCTAATGATTCATCATCACGAATATCTTCTAATTCTCTTTCTCGCTCTTTTCTCTCAAGTTCTATTTCAAATCTTCGTGGATCTCCAGATTTAAATTCAGGTCGTTCTGCTACTAATTCTCGAGTTTCTTCTTCTATCGGTGCTGGTGGAGGTTCTAGCCTTGGTAGTGCTTCAAATGGTACTGGTGGAGGTTCTAGCCTTGGTAGTGCTTCAAATGGTACTGGTGGGGGAAGTTGTGGTCGTAGTGCTTCAAATGGTGGTATTGGAGGACTTAAAACTAGTGGTTCTCTAGCTATTTCTGAAAGTTCACTTTCTATTAGTTCAAAATCACTTTCTATATCTGATTCACCAACTGATGATAATTCAATTGGTCCACGCCTATCTCGTAATAGTCTAAGAAAATCTAGATCTCGTAGCTCAGCTCGGCCCATTTTTTGTTACGCTATCAAGTTGTTAACTTTGTTAACTGGCGTCGTCGCTTTTTAAAGTATTATTATTTTCAAGATAAATATATATATTTACTCTGATATACTTTACATAATAATAATAATACTTTAAAAAGCGACGACGCCAGTTAACAAAGTTAACAACTAGATAGCGAAGTATGAGCCTAGATGTTGGAAATACTGGACGATATGTATTTTATCTTAATTTTCGAACATTAGGGACAGGAGTGAATTTTTGTGAAGCAGAACAAAATTTTAGCTTTGCTCAGCTGATAGATGATGCTAGTAAATATGTAGTTAGTGTTGAGAGATTTCGCATTCCAATTCAGACAATCCCAATGTTCCCAGCAACAGATCCAGCAATACAATTTATTCCTAAGGGAGCTGATCCAGCAAGATCATTAAGTTTACAAGATTCTTTTGGAATGCATGATTTCATACAACAGATGAGTGGTGATAATGCTTTAATATTATCACTTACTTTTGATGGTAGAGCTCAAATAAATATGGACTTTACAGATTTTAGTATTTTTCTTAATGCAGATGTAGCAGCTGTATTAGATATGGATCAGTCTATAGGATTATTATTAAATGGGAATCAAGTAATTATTGGAGCATCCCCTATATTTGATCGTTTAGATCAACTTTGGAAGGTACAAATAGAAGGATTATCTGGACTTAGTGCTATACAGCAGGAGATTATTGATACTAATGTTTTTCAAAATTTACTAACAGATTTTATTGTACCAAGTAGCTATTCATATTCTCAAACTATGACTCCAGGTTTGCGAACCACAGGTAATATGTCATTGACACCTCCTGTTAGACAAGATTTAGAATTTAATCAAGCAGCTAATAGAAGATTTATTATGTTTAGATCAAGTACACCAATTCAGAATGTAGCAGTGGAAGTTACCGCTATTTTTAGAAATGGGTCTAGAAATAGAATAAGGATGCCATTAAGATCAGTCATGGAAATTAAGCTAGCATTTTGGCGTAAGCATGACTAACTTTCTACTTCGCTTCCTAGAATATATCCTCGCTTTGCTCGTCCATATTCTTCGTCGCTTTTATATCATATTTTTTTTATATATTTTATAATATATATACTTTTACAATTAATAATATACTGTATAAAAAGCGACGACGAATATCGACGAGCAAAGAGAGGAGATATTCTAGGTAGCGGAACACCACGCAGTATGTCAGAATTTGTATTTAAAAGAAATCCAGTTCCATTTGGTGTAACTAATCCTCCAGATGATTTAAAATTAGTACAAGATCCAATAGAAGAAAATAAAGCACCCAATCCTCTACCAGGCCTGCAGACAATATCAAATCCAATAGAGTACACAAATAAGATAATAATAAATCCAGAACCATTATGTCTAAAAGAAAGTAGATATATAGAAAATCTTGAAACATCGGCAAACATTCAGAATGGAACAGCTAATTATGTTGCTATTAAATCAGCTGATGTTCTTGCAGCAAATACAACATACACACTACCAATAGCTGATGGAGCTGCAGGGGAACAGCTCAGCACAGATGGTTCAGGAGTTCTATCATGGACTGCTGGTGCTGCAAATGATGTAGAATCAGCTGCTGCTTTTACTACTGATAATTCACTTACTAGAGTTAATCTACCTAGTGGTACTAGAAATATTCAACAATCATTAGCAGTATTAACAGATGCTGGTGCCCTTACTGGAGTAACTACTTATAATGGTGTTGTTGTTGAAACTCATGCTGCAAGACACCTACCAAGTGGAGCAGATCCACTAACTTCAGCTGCTCCTTTGATAGATATTACTTCCAGTACCACAAATGATGTGGGTACAGCAGAGAGCTTTGCTCGTTCAGATCACCAGCATAATTTAGACATAACAGGTTTTGGTGGAGACGTCTCAGGGCCAGGATCAGCAACAGATGAGGCTTTGGCGAGATTTGATTTAACTACTGGAAAAATAATACAAAATAGTGTGGGAATATTAACAGACGCTGGCGCCCTGACTGGAATAGTAACTTATAATGGCGTTGTGGTTGAAACTCATGCAGCTAGACATCTTCCTTCAGGAGCTGATCCACTGACTTCGGCAGCTCCACTAGTAGATATTACATCAAGTACCACAAATGATGTTGGAACTGCTGAATCATTTGCTCGTTCAGATCATCAACATAATTTAGATATAACAGGTTTTGATGGTGATATTTTATCTGCTGCTAATTTTACAGTTGATAATCGAATTACAATAACTGATACAGTTTCTGGAGTTAAAAATATTCAGCAATCGGCAGTATCAATTACAGATGCAGGAGCAATGAGTGGAGTTACAACTTATAATACTGTTACTATTACTGCTCACGCAGCACGTCATTTACCAAGTGGTGCAGATCCTATTACCAGTGCAGCACCTCTAGTAGATATTACATCTAGTACAACAAATGACGTAGGGACAGCAGAATCATTTGCTCGTTCGGATCACCAACATAATTTAGACATAACTGGATTTGATGGCAATGTTATAGGTCCAGCTTCTGCTGTGGACAATGCAATTTGTACTTTTAATTTAACTACCGGATTGCTAATCCAAGATAATTCTGGATTAACGATTGATGATAGTGGAAATATTTCTCTAGGAGCTGTTGATTATATACATATTAAAGGAGGAGCTAATAATTTCTTTGCCGGGCTAGGGGCTGGAATAAGTGTAGGTGTGGGTGCTTTGAATAATACTATAATTGGTGATGATGCTGGCGCAGGCATTACTTCAGGAGATTCGAATACTGTGCTAGGTTCAGCTGCATTAGCTGTTGCAACAACTGCTAGCAACTGCATAGCTATAGGTCACAACACACTTTTATTAAATACATCTAGTGAAATTGTTTCTATAGGATCTCAGAATTTAGATAGTCACACTATAGGATTACGAAATTTAGGAATAGGATTTAATGTTATGCCTGCATTAGTATCAAATGATGATAATACTGGTGTGGGTCATAATGTATTATCTAGTGTAACAGCATCATCAAATACTGCTTATGGTAGTCAATCTATGAATACATGTAGTACTGGTTCTTTCAATACTTCAATGGGCCATAATGCTCTTACATTAGTAGCTACCACTGATGGATCAACAGCAGTGGGCTATAATGCAGCTGCTGCAAACTTACAACAGTTTATTACTGCATATGGGCATGGCTCTTTATTGTTAAACACTACTGGCAACAGAATGACGGCACTAGGGTATAACTGTTTAGCTTCAAATTTGACAACCACAGATTCAACAGGAGTGGGTTATAATTGCTTGTTAAATTCTGTTGGAAATAATAATACTGGTACAGGATCACTCTGCATGGATGAATGCACATCAGGAGATCAAAATTGCGGATATGGTGTGTCAGCTCTTGGAGCAGCATTTACAACAAATAATTCGTGTGCATTTGGTTTTAGTTGCCTTCTCTTAAATACTGCAGCCGAATCAACTGGATTTGGTGCTTTGTGTTTGGATGCAAATTCATCAGGATTACGAAATACAGGTATGGGATTTAGTGCTCTGAGTGCTATCACTACTTCTAGCGATTGTTCTGGATTCGGTCATAATGTATTAGTATTAGCTACAGGAATTCGTAATTCTTGTTTTGGATCGGGATCAGGTAGTGGATTGACTACAGGAGTAGGTAATAATTTTTATGGTTATTTAGCTGGAAGTGCTATTGTAGCTACCGGCAATAATTTGATGATTAACAATACGGGCGTGGTAGGCGACACATCTACCATAAAAATAGGGTCAACACAAGTTGCTACATTCGTAGCTGGCATTAATGGTACAACACTAGTTAATGAAACTAGTAAAATTCTAGTTATTGATGAAAACAATCAAATTACAGCAGAAGAAAATGCTATGCCAATTGGTTATGTTGATGGATTATTAATTTCAGATAGTTCTACATCATTAAAAGCAATATCTGCTGGAGCTTGCAGATCAGATGATAACACATTTAATATTGTTACTGGAGCTATAACTGCAAACATGGCTACTCAATTGGACACTGGTGCTGAAGCAGCTGACACGTGGTATGCTATTTGGGTTATTGGCGATGCAGTTACTACAAATGTTCCACGAGCTCTGTTATCACTATCAGCTACAGCCCCAACGATGCCGAGTGGATATGATAAGAAACGCCGAATCGGATGGGTAAGAAATGATTCTTCATCAGATTTCTATGACTATCTCACGAGCAGCACAGGTAGAGATCGCGTCTACTCCTGGTTAGAGGATATTGTATTAGTGTTAAGTGCTGGCACAGCAACAACAAGAACTGCTGTTGATTTTACTGAATGGGCACCACCTACATGTAGATATATTACCATTGGTGTGAATCACAGTGGTGGCGGATCAGCAGATTTTGTGTCTCTGTATCCAGATGCCACTAGTTTTACAGCTGATTTATCGACTATACAAATGAGAAATGTACCTTCTAGTACTGCAAATATGGAGCGTTCTATAGGCTGTACTACAGCGCAATTAATTTACTACGAAAATAATAATACTACTCAAGCGACTAATTTGAACCAGGTTGCTTTTACAGATTCAATTTAATACTTCGTGGTGTTACGCTACCTAGAATATCTCCTCGTTATACTCGTCGATATTCGTCGTCGCTTTTTAATATTGTTTATTATTTTTTTTATTTATTGTAATATACATTTGTAATTAAAAAGCGACGACGAATATCGACGAGTGTAACGAGGAGATATTCTAGGAAGCAAAATAAAAAATGCCTGCATATAACGCAATAACAGATACCACATTATTAAGTCTAAAAAGATATGGTGCTACTACTCTTGTAGCTGGAGCTGGAGAGACTCTTACCACTGATGTAGGAAAACAAGTTGTTGGGGTACCATCAAAATATCAAAAAATAGTAGAAGGAGTATTAGTAGAACTCTCAGCAGGAGAAAAAACAACAGTTGATGCTACCACAGCTACAACTATTATAGCAGCTCGTACATTAACTAGTAAAACATCAGGAAATTATAAAATCACTCAAAGTGCTGTAGCTGGATATACTATTACATTACCAGCTGTAGAAAGAGGTCTCAAGTTTGAATTTCTACTTGGCACAAAAGCCAGTAATGCAGTTACAATAGCCGCAACTTCTACTCATCTTTATGGTACCATTAATCAAGCTGGGACTCCTTTACAAATTAATGGATCTACAAATATTTTATTTGCTGCCACTAATGCTAATATTGGAGATTTAGTTAGTTTAACTGGATTGGATTCAAGCACTTGGTGTGTTACTGCAACTACTACTCATGCTACTGGGATTACAGTTAGCTGATCTTTTGTATGAATATATATTTATTTTAATAAAAAATATATTGTTGTTAAGTAGACAACACTTCCACTAGTTTTTTTTGTAAAAAATATGGGGTACTTCAATATAACTCTGTCAAAAAGATTGTAGATCTTTTCTGTGTATTTATGGCTAAAAAGGTTAAAATTAAAAAAGATCCACTAAAGAAATTCAAAAAAACAATAATATGTCCTATTGATGGTACAAAACATATAGATAAAGGAAGATTTGGTAAAAATCCTCATAAGAAACATCTATGTGTTCGCAAGGATCCAAAAACTGGCAAAAAAATAAAACACTTCTTTACAGTGTCAGCTAAATCAATTGGCGTATAAAATATATCAGAGTAAATATATATATATATATATATTCATCTTGCAATGCTTAGTGATTCTTGTTTTGAATGTTTAGACCAACTTCTTGAATCAATTGCAATGTATCATTATTCTGACGATCACCGAAACCAACTACTAAGATGTATTATGGAACTTAATGAAGTACGAGATGAATTAGATAGCTGTATTAATAAAACTCTATTAAAAAATAATAGATTAGCGTCTATTCGTATTGCAACTAAGTTATATGAAAATGCTGTAAAAAAGAGACATAATAGCTTACAAGATATATATGAAGAATTATGAGCTAGGAATTCCATGGGTGATATTTCCCCCTTGAGAATATTATTTTTTTTGTAAAAGAATCTCTAATACATAGATCAATTAACGCAATGATACTAATAATGATTCCGGTAGTGATATATTAGTTATTT
>SDBT01004523.1_pt1 | contig 23594 bp, 17 predicted proteins | sample 2277101 | NCBI WGS metagenome assembly SDBT01 (sample SAMN10404973, study PRJNA504765) | marine sediment metagenome | isolation source: marine sediment core GS10_PC15, 103 cmbsf | place: Arctic Ocean: Southern Knipovich Ridge | collected 2010 | reverse complement strand
TTAAGCAATAATGTAAGATAAAAGGCTTATCGTTCCTTAAACCGTCCCGGTTGAAGGACAGGTTGGGGACGACCGTCCCGGTCGGAGTATGATTAATTTGATTTGAATACATGCAACACCGAGACTGTCGAAACAACGAAAGTGAATGGACTTGACTTGTAGCGAGTTTACGAGTGCGAGTCGAGAACTTTCAAAAGAACATTTTAAAACCCGAGTCGGGTTGAGTACATTTCATTTCTTTCAGGGTTCAAGGTTAAAGGTTCAGGGTTCTGGGTTCATCTGTGAGCTTTTTTACTTTTTGCTTTTTGCTTTTTGCTTTTTTCAGGGTTCAGGGTTCTAGGTTCAGGGTTCAGCGAATAGACACTCTGAAAATGTCTCTTTCAATGACTACTTGCATTTGACACTTTCAGAGTAATAATTTAATGAAAACTTGAAAGTGCTAAGCAAGAAGAAGTTTTTGAAAGAAGCCTTTTCAAGGATCCATTACTTGAAAGCCTTAAAATATAAATATCATGATAATTTTCTAATCTTAATAAAATAAAATTGACATAATAAAATGAGATAATAAATTAGTTATAGCTTTTTATAAAATAATTGAGTGAAAAGAATAATTGATCTTTAAATGTCGCAAATATGGTTGTTTACAAATGAAATAAAAAAAAGAATCCGCCTTCGCCCGAAAAAACGGGACTACGGCGTGACAATCCGCCTGCATTGCATTACGGCGTGATAAAAGGGAGAAAAAGATGAAAAAAACAAATCTAATTTGTATTGTGCTATTATCTTTAGTGCTTACAACATCACTGCCTCTGCTGGCAAACAAAATTTCGATTGATGGAGATGTTACTCTCACCGACCAGAACACAACAGGCGACTACACACACATCCAGTTCGACATCTCGTGGGACAACTCATGGAGAGTAAGCACAGGACCTTCCAACTGGGATGCCGCCTGGGTATTTGCCAAATGGAAACTTCACGGCGAAACAGACTGGGCACACTGCACATTAAACACTTCAGAACATACAGCACCAGCCGGTTCAGTAGTAGAAAACCCAACTTCTGATAATCCACAAACAGGAGTATTCATTTACCGCAACGCAAACGGATCTGGTTCAAATAACTGGGACGGCGTAAAACTCCGCAGGAACTACGGCACTGACCTCGTTGCTGACGATGCTACCGTAGATGTGAAAGTATTTGCCATTGAAATGGTGTATGTGCCAGAAGATGATTTCTATTTAGGAGATGGTAATAGTACTTATAGATTCCACGATGGGAATAATACTTCAGAATCGTTTCAAGTTACAAGTGCACCAATAACGTTTGCTCAAACAGATGGCAATTTATGGGCAAGTGGTGAATGGGATAGTCCAAGTGGTACTTTGCAAGCCAATTACCCCACCGGCTACAAGGCATTCTACTGTATGAAATACGAAATCTCACAGGGACAGTATGTGGATTTCCTGAATACGCTCACTCGGACACAGCAAAACACAAGAACCGAGACTAGTGTCAGCACAGATGAAATTACTAATATCTACGTAATGTCTAATACTTCCAGTATATCATACCGTCAGACAATTACCTGTCCCTCATCTGGAAATGGTACAACATATCCTATAACATTCTCTGCCTCCGTACCGAACCGTGCCTGCAATTATTTAAATTGGGTAGACGGTGCTGCTTATTCTGACTGGGCGGGCTTGCGCCCAATGACCGAGCTTGAGTTTGAGAAAGCATGCCGAGGTGATCAAACAGTAGTAGCAGGTGAACATGCCTGGGGCAGTACGAGTATCACTGCTGCCACAACCATCAACGGTATCGAGAATGGCACCGAGACCATAACTAATTCCGGAGCAAATTGCTGTTACGATTTAAAAACATTTTCTGGTGGAGACGGCGGCTTGGGACCTCTACGCTGTGGTATTTTTGCTACCGGTAGTTCCACTCGTGAACAATCCGGCGCTTCCTATTACGGTATAATGGAACTGAGCGGTAACCTGCATGAACGCCCTGTTACGCTCGGTAATGACACAGGCAGGCTTTTTACAGGAACAAATGGTAATGGCGTACTTGATGTTAACGGAAATGCTGATGTTGATTACTGGCCTGGCACAGCCGCGTCTGGCTCTGGTTTTCGCGGTGCCGGTTGGTACAGCAGTGCGACGTACTTGCTTGTGTCCTCCCGTAACTACGCTGCTAGCGGGAACGTGTATCGCTACAAGTATTACGGCTTTCGTGCGGTCAGGACTCAGTGAAATAATTCCAAATCATTATGAGTAAATGGTATTACACTTATGTATTGAGAAGTAAAAAAGATGGTAAAAATTACACAGGGTACACGCATGATTTGGAATAAAGAATTGAATATTTAATATTGAAGATCGGAGAATTGAAAATTGAAAATTGAATATTAAGAACGAATTTAAATATACAATATTCAATATTAAATAGTCAATAAAAATTATGAATGAAAAAGAGTTGAAAGACAGAACAAAAGATTTTGCTCATAGGTGTGTAAAGCTGGCATTAGTATTGCCAAAGTCTAATCTTGGACAGCATATTTCTCGTCAGTTAATAAGATGTTCTACATCTGTGGCTGCGAATTATCGTGCCGCTTGTTTAGCACAGTCTAAAGCAAGTTTTATCGCAAAAATGAGTATTGTCCTTGAAGAAGCGGATTCACCCTGTGAAATTAAGATTTGAAAAACATCAAGATGGTAAAATTAAGTCAACAAAGGATAGAAGACCCCTGAAATTGATTTATTATGAAGCCTGTTTGAATCAACAAGATGCTACTCGAAGAGAGAAATATCTAAAGACACATTATGGAAAGATGTTTATCAGGAAAAGGCTTGCAAGGTGGTTTTTACAATGCAAATAAACCACAAATGCTCAAATCTTATTTCACAGGGCGAGTCATTTTTCTGGCTGGAGTTTATTATTGATGAGCAAATCATGACAAAAGAAAAGGTTGTATCTCTTCTCAATGAAGCAAATGAATTAGTTTCTATCTTTTATGCTTCTCGAAAAACGGCGAAAAAATGAAATCTTCCCCGATACGCTCATACCCTATTAAATATTGCCCGCCTTGTGTAATTGCTTTGCACCACTTCGTGGATTACACAGGGCAAGCATTTCACAGGGTAAACTTCGCTATGGGGCAGGCAATCTTCAATATTCAATATACAATATACAATCTTCCCTGCAGAAATAGGCTTCACTTCGTTCCGCATTTCACAGGGCAAGCAATATTCAATTTTAGGAGGATAACCATGGGCTTAACACATATTACAGTAAAATTAACAAATTTAACTAAATCAAAAGAAGGGTATGAGGTTCTGTTTCTTGTTGACACGGGGGCTATTCACTGCCTTGCCCCGGCAAGTGAGCTTAAGAAAGCAGGTATTGAAGTAGAAGGGAAAGATATATATGAATTAGCAAATGGAGAACCTCTTGAATGTGAGTATGGTTTTGCCAGAGTGTCGTATATGGGATCAGAAACTGTTTCCCAGGTGATTTTCGGTCCTGAAAAGGCTGAACCGATTCTTGGAGTTGTGGCATTAGAAAATGCAGGTTTTATTGTTGATCCAATGACAAATAAACTGAAACGAATGCCGGCAATTTCGCTGAAATGAATCTGAAATCTTCAGTTCCTTCAACCGTCTCGGGTGAAGGATATGTTTGAGACGACCGTCCCGGTCGGGATATTATGAAACATCGAGACGGTGTTAATGAGTAATTTTGTGTTTCAACCGGGACGGTTGAAATAACAGTAGCAACGGTTGGAGCAAATATGGAGTCGGCGACTCTGTCGCCGTAATAAGCCGAGAGACTTCCGCCAAAGGTGAACAGGCGGCTACTCCAAATTATAACTAAAAAATAAAAAGAAAGGAGCTTAAAATGAGAAAAAAAGTATCACTATTTCTAGTTCTTATCATACTGCCGGTTTTAGCATTTGCACAGTACACAGGCGGCAGCTTTGATGGGTATGCAAAAGGAGAGACAGTGGAAGAAGGTTCGACACTTCCGGTAGTGCTCTCTGTTTTCACAGTTCAATACCTCGATGAATCTCCAATTTTGTGTTGGACAACCCAATCTGAGAGCAACAATGCAGGTTGGAATGTATATCGTGGAGAAACCAACGAAGCACTTTCCAACGAGGAAGCATATCAGCTTAATTTGTCTTTAGGATTGATTCCCGGAGCAGGAACAACATCCGAACCAACGGAATACAGCTTTGAGGATGTCTTTCCGGTTTATGCTGGAAATACATATTTCTATTGGCTCGAAAGTGTGGATTATTCCGGAGATACAGAACTTTATGGTCCGATCTCTTTAACCATTCCAGAGAATGAATGGCAAAATCCCAACTCGCCTGAAATACCCAAACCTTATGGTTTACATCAAAATTATCCCAATCCATTCAATCCTCTTACTGAAATCAGTTTTATGATGAAGGAAAGTTGCATAGGAGAATTATCTATCTTTAATATCAAAGGTCAGAAGATAAGAATATTATTTACAAAGGAATCCATTCCCAGAGATGAGTTGATAATCTGCAATTGGGAAGGAAAAGATGAATCCGGTAAAGAAGTTTCAACTGGAGTTTATTATTACAAATTGCGGACCACCAAAGGGAATTTTGTTCGTAAGATGATTTTGATAAAATAGACCTTCGGAACGGTTGCAAACCTTCCGAACGGTTGAAATATGGTAATTGTAAGAAACCATTGAAAAAGTTTAGCAGGAAGAGAAGTCTCATAAACTTTTTCAAGGTTCATCTGAATGGGCTTGTTCAAGAGATTTCAACTTAACACAAGATCTTTCAGACTTGTGTCAAGTCTCTGAGTGTGAGTCGAGAACATTCAAGATGGAGGTTCAGGGTTCAGGGTTGGGATGATAAAAGTCTCTTTCAACTTTTCTCTAATTTGGAATTTGATATTTGAGATTTACCTGCCCTGTTAAATAAATCGTAGATTTAATGCGAAGCATTATTTAACAGGGTGAATAATTTATTATTTATTATTTGTGATTTATCAGTTACTTCAACCCTGAAAGTGCTAAGCAGGAAGTCGATTTGAAAGAAGCGTTTTCAGGGTTGACCATTTCATGGTTGAAATATGGTAATTGTAAGAAACCATTGAAAAAGTTTAGCAGGAAGAGAAGTCTCATAAACTTTTTCAAGGTTCATCTGAATGGACTTGTTCTAGATTTCAACTTACAAGATCTTTCAGACTTGTGTCAAGTCTCTGAGTGTGAGTCGAGAACATTCAAGATGGAGGTTCAGGGTTCAAGGTTCTGGGTTCAGGATTCAAAGGTTCAGAGTTGGAGTGGGAAAAAAGTTTACCTGCCGAAGGCACGGTCTCTTTCAACTTTTCTCTAATTTATTATTTGTTATTTGTGATTTATCAGTTACTTCAACCCTGAAAGTGCTAAGCAGGAAGTCGATTTGAAAGAAGCGTTTTCAGGGTTGACCATTTCATGGTTGAAATCTGGTAATTGCAAGAAACCGTTGAAAAGGTACAGCAGGAAGAAAAGTCTCTTAAACCTTTTCAAGGTTTGGGCACGTGTCTTCAAAACAAGATTGACAGAAAAAACACCATTTTTTTTGTAGAAATAGGTTGAACGAAATATGAAAAGATCAATATTTTTTTTTTTTTATTATTAGTTTTGATAGCTTGCCAGAAATCTATTCCTGAATTTGATAAAAACAAGGCTTTCACTTTTCTGGAAGAACAGTGCAATTTGGGTCCTCGCTATCCGGGTTCAGATGAAATAGAGCTTTGCAGAAATTACATTACTTCCTCATTAAATAAGTATGGATTTACAATCGAAGAGCAGAAGTTTGAAGTGATGATTGATGAAAAGGGAATTGAGGGTGTAAATATAATCGCTCATTTCAATCCTCGTATGAGCCGAAGAATTTTGCTCGGAACACATTATGATACGCGACCGTGGGCGGATAAAGAAGAAGATGAAACTTTGCATAACTCACCCATAATCGGAGCAAACGATGCTGCTTCCGGCGTGGCGGTTCTCCTGGAAATTGCTTCTATAATATTTAAGAAAGAACCTAAACAATTCGGCATCGATTTTGTTTTCTTTGATTTGGAAGATATGGGAAGTTACGGTAATAATGAAAGCTGGTGTCTAGGCTCTACTTATTATGCTGAGAATTTTACCGGTACAAAACCGGAAAAAGCTATTATTATCGATATGATCGGAGATACTGATCTCAGTATTGATCTGGATTATTTTTCATATCATAATTCTTCCAATCTGGTTAATGAAGTTTGGAATATTGCAGAGGAGCTTGGTTTTTCCACCTTTAAATCCAGGATTCAAAATATTATTTATGATGATCACTATCCTCTGATTAAAGTTGGATTTAATGCAATTCTAATCATTGATTTCGAATATCCTTATTGGCATACTTTAGAGGATACTCCAGATAAATGCTCTTCAGAATCTTTGTACAGCGTCGGCCAAACAGTTTTAAATCTGATTTATAAAGAAGAATGAAAAAAATTATCAATAGCATCTTAACCGATGACGAACAAAAGATTCTATTATTCCTGGTCTTTTTTGCCCTTTTGGGATTGAGTTTGCATTTCAGTGGTTTAGTCGCTAATGATGAGCCAACATCTGCAGATAGTTTGAACTTTGAGAAAGATTTCGAAATTAAATATGATTTGAATTCAGTTACTTTAGAGGAACTAAAAACTATTCCCAAAATCGGTGAGAAAAAGGCAAAAGATATTCTTTCCTTTAGAGAGCAAAATGGATTTGAAAGCAGAGCAGACCTGATGAAAATTAAAGGAATCGGTGAAAAGACATTCCTGAAAATCAAAGATTATTTTTATGAGTTTGAAGGTGAGAAAAAGGATTTTGGCGAAAATGAACTTTTCGAACAAGAGATAATTATCACAAAAATCAATATAAATACAGCTACTGAAGAGGACTTGATGACTTTGATAGGAATCGGTCCTGCCAAAGCAAAAAGAATTATCGAATTAAGACAGAAATTGGGAAGATTCGATGATGTTGATCAGCTTCTGGAAGTTAAGGGAATTGGTCCTAAAACTCTGGATAAATTTAGAAAACAGATTTATCTGAGAGATGAATGATGGCAGGAAGAAAATCAGAGCCCACAATAACTTTAGCAGAACTTTACGAATCGCAGAATCATCTGATGGATGCACTTTTGATCTACAAATATTTGAAGAAAGAAAATCCATCTAAAAAAATTGCGGAGAAAATTGATAAACTGGAAGATAAGATATTTTCAGAGATAGAATCCCAATACCTGAGTGTGATTCAAAAAGTATTTACTCCTGAAGAACGTAAGTTTTTCCAAATCTTACCTCATACCCGATTTCTGGAATTCAAAAAAATAGTTGAACAGGACAAATACAATAACCACGAAATACGCTAAATAACGCGAAAAAAAAAGACAAAATTTGAAAGTTTATGCTTTCGTGATTTTCGCGTGTTTAGCGGGAGAAAAAAAAGGTGAGATGAGAATAATTGCCGGTAAATATAAAAAAACAAATTTATTTTCTGTTCCCGGAAAAACAGCACGTCCCACCACAGATTATTTGAAAGAAGTCATCTTCTCTGTTTTATATGATTGCGCAGATAAAAGGGTGCTCGATCTGTTTGCAGGCAGTGGTGCTCTGGGTTTGGAAGCTTTGAGCAGAGAAGCTGAAAAAGCTGTATTTGTAGATTTTTCTGATAAGGCGATCAAAACGATAAAACAAAATATCAGGAAACTGAAATGTGAGAAAGATGGTAGAATTTATAAGAAAAGGGTCAGTTCTTTCCTGATGAATGTAACTGAAAAATTCGATTTGATTTTTCTGGACCCTCCATATGATAAAAAATTGCTAAATTCTACAATCGAATTAATTTTTGAAAAAGGGTTATTGAATGCTGATGGGAAAATTATTGTTGAGCATTCAAAAGAAGAAAAGATATCTGAGGAATTACAATCTTTTATTGATTATAAGAAAGAGTCGGGAAGAACAACAATAACGATTTTGACCTTAAATAAATCAGAAACTTGACTTATCCCGCACCTATTTGATTGCTTAAAAAATATTTTTCCAAATAAGTGCAGGATGAGTTAAGTTGCAATGTTTCAATGGATTAGAAAACTTAAGTCAAGTCATCCGACAGTTGCCGGAGAACTTAACTCAATTTTTCACGCTATCAGCAAGCTGATAGTTCATTTAAGATGAATCGTGTCAACTTATCCCAAAATTCCTGCGGAACTTAGGACAAGTTTCGATTAAGACTTGGCACATAAAATTTTAAGAGGTAAAAGAAGTATGAAAATCTATAATTCTTTATCTAGAAAAAAAGAAGAATTTATTCCGATTGAACCAAAAAAAGTAAAAATGTATGTTTGCGGTCCTACTGTTTATAACTATTTTCATATTGGAAATGCACGCACTTTTTTGTTTTTCGATGTGGTTAGAAGATACTTTGAATTCAAAGGTTATGAAGTGGTTTATGTGCAAAATATAACTGATATCGATGACAAACTTATCAATCAATCCATCAAAGAAAAAATTCCGTTTTCAGAAATTGCAGAAAAATATATTAAAGCATTTTTCGCTGATATTAAAGCTCTTGGTCTGGAACAAGCAACCTTCTATCCCAAAGCAACCGAGTATATGAATGAAATGATCAATTTGATAGCAGAGCTGGAGAAAAAAGGTTTCGCTTATGAGAAGAATGGAGATGTTTATTTTTCAGTAAATTCATTTAAGGATTATGGAAAACTTTCCGGGAAAAAACTGGATGAACTAAAGACCGGTGCGCGAGTTGAAGAGAATCTTCAGAAGAGACATCCGGCAGATTTTACTCTTTGGAAAAAAGCAAAACCGAATGAGCCCGGTTGGCAAAGTCCGTGGGGGAAAGGTCGTCCCGGCTGGCATACTGAATGTGTGGTAATATCTCAAAAAATTCTGGGTGAAAACTTTGATATTCATTGTGGAGCTATCGATCTCATTTTCCCGCATCATGAAAATGAAATTGCCCAAGCAGAAGCTTTGAGCGGGAAACCTTTTGTAAATTATTGGATGCATGGCGGATTTCTGAATATTTCCGGTGAAAAAATGTCAAAGAGCCTGGATAACTTTTTCTTAGCTCGTGATGTACTGAAAAAGTTCGATGCAGAAGCTATCAGGTTTTTCTTTCTCTCCAAGAATTATCGCAGTCAAATCGACTTTAATGAAGATATTCTGAAAGAATCTGCTCAAGCTATGAAAAATCTTTATAGTTTTCTTAAGGGAGTTAAATATTATTCATTCATGCATGAAGAAGCATGTTATTCAGATGAGCAACTTGAATTTAAAAAAGACTTTGAGGATGCAATGGATAATGATTTTGGTACAGCAAAAGCAATTGCCATATTATTCACAATTACTCAGAAGATTCAATGGTATCTCAGATATGATCCCGAGAACCAAGATTATAAGCAATATGCTCATTTGCTGGTTGAGCTGGGTCGGGTTTTAGGATTTTTCAGTAATCTTGAGGAGAAGCTCAAACTATATTTGAGTGATATATCTGAAGAATTAATCGAACTATTAATTAAATACAGAAGTATTTTCAAACAAGAAAAGAACTGGCAATATGCAGATCAGATAAGGGAAGATCTGGATAAATTGGGAATTAAGCTGAAAGACACTAAAACCGGAACTGAATGGAATTTGGATAGATAATTTATTTTAGCAAAATACATTTCCGGGTAGCCAATGTTTTACTATTCACGTTCAATTTATAGAAATAGATTCCTGAGGAGACAGGTTTGTTATTATCATCTGTTCCGTCCCATATAATTTGTTGATTTGAAGATTTGTTGATTTGGTGATTTGGGAAGGTTTTCACTTTTTGTCCTTTCAAATTGTAAATTATTAACTCTGCGTTCTTTGCGTCTTTGCGAGAGATTTTAAAAGAGATAGTTGTTATAGGATTAAACGGATTGGGGTGATTTGATAATTTTATATTGAATATTGAAGATTGAATATTTTCCGCTCCAACACCTTGCCATTCATAGGCTCCCATATCGATGGTTTCACCATAGATACGTGGATTACCAGCTAAATCGTATTCAGGTAGCTCGATGCCTTCAGGGAGATCGAGAGTTCCTGTGTCTATGCAGGGAGAACCGGATGACAAGGCATAAGGAAATTCTCCATTAATATCCCAGAAAGGATTTGCATCAGCAGGTAAGTTTCCTTCGAGCCAGTTTACTATATTGCCACCTTCATCATAGATTTCAGTTTCTCCACCTTGAATGAGAGAATTCCTGATATTAACAATACAAGGCTCATCCGGATAATATGCTTCTATTAAATGTATTTCCCTGGGAATATCTCCATAAAAAATTGAATTAATAATATTGCAATCTACATCATATTCTCCGATTAACAAAGCGGCACTTAATACAGCTTCTGATTCATTATTTCCAATCGTGCAATTTATTATATCAACATTTGTTCGTCTGCTGATATTAATTGCCGAACTTGCATGAGGCCAACTGGTTTCAGCATTGACGTTTTCAGTTATTTCCGAATTTATTAATTTATAATTATACCTGTCCGGATACTGAGAATGTCCTGCAAAAGCAATTCCACCTCCTCCTTCATTTTCTGCAGAATAATTTGGGGTATTATTCTTTACCAATAAATTCTCTATTACACAGTCTTCAATTTGTCCTATGCCAACTGCTTTTGCTCCAATATTATCAATAATCTCAACATTTATTAGATATAAACTGGTTGAATCTAATAAAGTAGATCCTATATATGGTGTTGCAATAGAATTATATTCTCTATGATAATTGTGTATTTTCATATTTGATAAGAATATATTTCTTGGTTGAACAATTTGAATTGCTTGCCTGGAATATTCTTCATTACTATTTGTAAGAGTAAGATTCTGAATAATAAAATCTTCTTCATAATCATTTCCTAAAAACATATATGAAACACCCTCTAAATCAAGAATAGTAGTTTCTTTATTTTCTCCTGCAAATGAGACATAACTTCTACAATTAAAAGGAAATTTTTCATTGGTTAAAGATGGAGAATATGTTCCTTCTGTAATATGGATTGTATTTGGATGCAAGCTATCGGAAGCTATTTTAATTAATGCCATGGAAATTGTTTGTAAAGGTTCTTCCGGTGATAATCCTGTATTATTATCATCACCATCCGGAGAAACATATAGATCATTGTTGACCGGTTCTATCTTGGCATTATTCATAATAATTTCATCACCTCCGTAAGGACTATGAAAGAAAAAATTATCAGGATCTATTACTGTAAAAGTATCGACATATACTGCCATTGGATCATATTCGATTCCACTACCTCCAAGATCATTCGTATCAGCTGCATAATTAAAATAAATATTACATAAATTATCCTGGTCAAATTCTATTTTAGAATTACGACCACATCCAATACCTCCAACATAAAAATATGCATGATTATTTTTGATTGTACAATTTATTAGATAAGGACAGCAATAACCGTTGATTACTGAAGCTGCTGCATAAATACCTGCACCACTTTGCGCATTATTATTTTTTATAATGCAACTATTAATTATTGGAGTACTGTCAAAAACATAAATTCCACCACCAACAAGATTAGCACTTACCGGAGCGGGTGTACCTGTTCCATTTTGAATTGTAAAGCCACAAAGCACGGCATTTTCATTTTCTTCATTTACTATCTTTACAACGCTTCCGTTTTGATTTCCATCTATAATTGTGTTGTGGATATAAAATTCATCTTGAGCGATTATATATTTACTCGTTACTGTTATATTTTTTCCAATAAAATCAATATTTTCAAAATATGTTCCGGGAAATACTAAAACCGTATCTCCATTTATGGAAGCAGTTATGCCTTCCTGGATGGTTTCAAAATCTCCTGTTCCATCTTGTTTTATTTCGATGATAGAAGATATTAGCCACGAATTAATACTAATTAGCACGAATAATGTGATTATTAATTTCTTTTTCATGATTGCTCCTTTTTTTTATTAACCTCATCCCCTGCCCTTCTCTTATCGAGGAGAAGGGGGATTCAAAGTAAACTTGTGAAGTCTTTGAGACTTAACAAGTTTATCATTTAGAGAACTAAAACTTCACATCTGTCAGTTGCAGGATTGTTAAGTTCTATCCAACCATTGAAAAGGCTAATGTGAAAGAAATCCTCTGGGGGTAGCCATTTTCAAGGTTTCTTCTATCCATCATTTTAACCATTGAAAAGGTCTATTTGAAAGAATTCCTCTGGGGCAACCATTTTCAAGGTTTCATCTCTTCATCATTTCAACCATTGAAAAGGTTCATTTGAAAGAAATCCTCTGTGAGTAACCATTTTCAAGGTTTCCATAAATTCCCTCTCCCGCAAGCGGGAGAGGGATCGGGTGAGGGTTTATCTCATCAACAACATCTTCTTTGATAGAATCTTTTCCGGTGTGATCAATTTATAGAAATAAATTCCTGTGGAAACTTTCTTATTGTTTTCATCTGTTCCATTCCAGGTTACATTATGTTCTCCTGCTGTTGAATTTCCTTTGTACAAAGTTTTAATTCTCTGTCCTTTGATATTGTATATCTCTAAAGTTATATCTTTTTCTTCAGGAAGATTATAGGATATCACAGTTGAAGAATAGAAAGGATTAGGAGAATAATAAACCTGTAAAGTCTCATTATCAGTTTGTTTATAGGCTTCTTCATTAAAGGAAACCATATAGAAATCTCTATATTCACCGGTTTTGATCTTTCTATTCTCATGCAAATTAGTAACAGGATTATAAACCGTGTAATTCTTTTGAGTCATTTCCGGTTTTGACCTGCCATAATACATTTCAAATTCTACATTTTCTCCCTGTCCTTCCAGAATGTAAGCATTGATCTGGACAGAAGAATCTTCCACTTTTGCTGCTCCCTTGCACTCTCCTTCAACAATTACTCCGACTTCCAAAGGTTCATCACCCGGTTCTAATTCCACCAGTACGGGAATATAATCCGCTTGTTCTTCATAAGTAAAATGTTCGGATTTACTTCTTTCACGAGGATCTACAGGTACGGATTCATTATCCCACTGAAAGACACAGTCATTGTAACATTTTGCAATTACCATCTCTCCATAATCTAAAGTATATCTCTCCATAGAACCATACCATCTACCTCCTATTTTCCACATCGACCAGTCTTCTCCTTTTATCTGGTATAAATCATTATCCCAGATTTCAGCAAATGCATCCGCAGGGCTTAGACTATAGGTGAGAAAATAGCCAAGCCAGTTTTCATATCCGCCACCTGTTAAAGACATATTGGTTTCAGGGTCTAAAACTGTTCCATATACATCCAGGTCATAAGAGTAATAGTCATTACTCATATTGAGCTTATATCCACTTGTGCTAATGAAATCATAAAAATCTCCATGATGTTGCCAATATCCTGGTGGATCTTCATAATTAAATTCCATATAATTTTCATCAGGATTTTCTGCTTTTATCCATAATGCATAAGGTTCCAGATCATCGATAACAATTTCTGCATCAAAACCATCATTACCGACTCTGAATAATCTGGGAGTTGAAGCCCAGTTCCAACCTCTGTGAAAGGTTCTTTCTTCAACTTCAGGAAGAGGATAATTGAATCCTGTATTTGTATATGACAGTTCATCATTTTCCCATTGTTCTATCTCCGGATTCCAGATAAATCCTTCCTCAGATTCTAAGGATAGTTCTTCTCCATAAACATTTGTTCCATAAGCAACGACTGTTACATATTGATATCCCCCACCACCTTCTAAAAAGACGTCCTCAAAATGAACCTCGGTTACACCATCATGATCATAATCATCATTATCCCATTTTTTAGTAATCGACTCTACTAATAGAGGTCCGTAAAGTTCAACAGTTCCTTCTTCAACATCAGAATTTGTATAAAGAAAGACACTCATATCTTGAGGAAAGGAAAATTGAAAGAAGATATTACAAGTTGGTGGATTGCCGGTAAAACCCTGCTCAAATATTTCAAGCCAATCTCCCCAAGCTGTTCCACCTCCCGCATTTCCATAAATGAGGGATAAATCGTATGAATCAGGAATTTCGAATTGAAAACTATTGTAACCAACCAGATATCCTGCTCCACCCCAACCTGTACCGACAATATAATTAAAATTTTGATCTAATACGCTTACAAAACCGTTAGCCGGCGCATTTGAATGAACCCTTACTATAACTAATTGATCAGATAATAATAGGATACTTGCTATTGCAAATATCATTATTATAATGTATTTCCGAAACATAATTTCCTCCTAAATCTTTCCCTTTTGTTAGTTTCCCATTCTTGCGGCGAAAAGAATGGTAGTTCCAACAATGTTTAATATGCTTGGAATGTAACAAGTTCACAAACTCCTTTCTTAAAAAGTAATCTTCCCAAACTCTATTTTATCCTTCCAGAAAGAAAAAATCTCAAACCGGAAGGTTTTTGATCAGATAAATTTGTTTTTCACGATAAAAAATAAATAGAATTTTTTAACGCCAAAAATATCAAAAGAAAAATCATTTACGGGTTTGTTTTTTAACTTTTTAATTTGGAACAACTTATGCGGGAGTGGGTAAGGGAATAAATTCTCAAATCACTAAGAAATCGTTTAATTTTCTCCATTTTTTTTACCTGCAATCAAATCTGCAAATCAAAATAAATCGTGCAAGGAAAATTTTATTTTTTATCCAAAAAGGATGAATGAATTATTTCTGTAATTATCAATGTCATTATTTTAAAATAATCATCTTCCTCACTGCTTTTGTCTCATCATCCACTTTCAATTTATAAAAATAATTTCCACTTCCAACAGGTTTATTGTTAGCATCAGTCCCATCCCAAACAACTTCGTTAATTTTCTCCGGCAGCTGCCGGATGTCAATTTTCAATTCCCGCACTTTCTGTCCTTTGATGTTATAAATCAGAATCTCTGCGTCCTCTGCGTTCTCTGCGGCGAAATATATTGTAGTTTCAGGATTAAATGGGTTGGGAAAATTCTTCAGAAATGGACTGATACCAATAATATCATCCTCTGTTGCAGTATTATCATAATGAAAGATGCGACAGGAATTTTGGTCTAAAATATAAAAATAATATTCTCCGTTCTGTTCAAAAGAAAAGAGATCTTCAGTTCTATGCCAAACTGGAAATTCCTGAATTTCGAGGGCTATGCCAGTTGTTGCTATATTGCTGATATCAAAGGCGTAAGTATCCGTAAAACCGGCAAAGAGAATATCGTTCTCTGCATCTATGGAAACAACACCAAAATTATCTAATTCTGCAAATAAAATAGGATTCTCCGGCTGGGAAATATCATAAACTTTATTTTTGAAGATAATATCATTGGACCCGAGAAATAGTAAATTTTCGTAAATTCCATAAGATAAAAAGCAAGAGTAATCTGCTATTTCAATTTCATTCACAACACTCATTTGAGTTATATCATCGATATTAGCGAGAACCAACATCTTCAAGTCTCCGACAATATAAGCAATATTACCATAAAAGATGAATTCTGATAATGTTATCTCCGGAATTTCCAAAGTAAATATCTCTTCCAGCATATCATCTTCATCTAAAGTATAAAGCCGCAAAGAATCATTTTCAGTAAGAAAGAAGCCGTAATCAGGATGGTAATCTAATCCTTCAACCCAGATATCTTGACTATAAAGCCGGTCCAGCTCTTCCAGGCTGCCATCCGGCATAATCCTGAAAACTACATTCGATGTTTTTTCTAAAAAGATATCATAACCATAAGCAATCAGGATATCTTCCGCACCGGTAAGCTTACGATTGGTAAGGTCGAACCAGTAGGATGCCATTAGTTCGGGAGTGGCAGGAACAGACACATTCCAATGATTGATTCCCTGACAATAAGTAAAAATATACAGGTTATCATCGATTTGATAAGAAGTAAATAATATTCCTCCATTGGAAATAGTTTGAATTTCTTGAAAATTATCATTGATCAATTTGTAAAAAATGAGCTTTCCTGCTTTAGTACCGGCAAAGATATCATTTCCAAAGGCTTTCAAATTACAAAACATGTCATAAGAATAAGAAGAAGAAGCAACAGAGCTGCTATCCAAAAGAAGCAGCTCGCTCAAATCAGAGATGTCGTATAAATATAATGTCTGATATTCCTTAATTATTAATTTATCGGCGATTATATTAAAACACATTCCATCATAATCGATATGTGTGATAAGCTGCCAATCAGTTGGCTGCGATATATCATAAATTTCAAATTTACTCAGAAAACTTCCGATCACGAGAAGAGAATCTGATAGCATTTCAATCTTATCCGGACAAGAGAGCTCTGAAATCTCATCGTCAGCTATCCAAACAAGGGTATCAGGAGCAGACATATCATATAAAAAAACATGTTCATATATGATTACTCTTGCCATATTCTCACCTATTTTTTTTAAGCTGGAATATTCTTGCGGCACATCGTAACAGAATAATTCTTCCATAGTATTATAATTAAAAATATGGATTTTCCATAAATAAGGCAGCAACTCGTTTACATATAAATAATCATTATTGAAAAAGAAAGCATAACAGCCAGGCATTGTAATGCTGTCTAATAAAACAGGTTCTGTGATATTGATAATATCATATTTATATAGTTTATCTAAACCGGAAGAGACAAAAAGGAAATTATCCTTGATTTTTAAATGATATGTGTACTTTTCCAGATTAAAGTCATTTACCAATTCCAGGGAATCGGGACTTATATGAAAAATTTGAAATCCCCTGGTAGTAGTAGAAAAAAGATAATCATCTTTTACAGCATAGGTATCGTTATAAATTTTATAGCTTTCTGTTTGGTTGAATTCGGAAATTTGTTCGAATATAAAACCTTGTATTAGATTAAAGCAGATTAACAAAAATATCATAATAATCATTCTTTTCATAAGAACCTCCGTATTTATTAGCGGCGGAGCTTTTTTTAGTTTTATTCATTCATTAGTGGGGGTCACCTGGGTCATATGGTTCTGATTTGTCTATACGAAGATAGATGTGTGAACCATATGGACTTGATGGTGCTGATCCCGATTCGGAGTAATTTTCCGTAACAACCATCGCATCATCAGTGGTATAAGGGACATGTCCAGTTAATTCGGTAAAGGGAAAAGTATCAGGTCCGTCATAATCTTAAGATTGCCAGGGATTACCATGATGACGGGCGTATACATCTCCTGTTTCATTTACAGGAGGATCTTCTGAAACATGCACAGTTACTCTTCCGGCAAATAGCAAAGCGCTAAAAGCCAGTAATACCAGTATGGTTAATATATTTCTTTTTTTCATTTTTTTCTTTCCTTTATTCTCTCAGCAAAAAGTTTCATTACGAGTAATCTCATTACATTTTCTGGTAAAGCAATTTTCAGTTCTCTTCCATACATAGAAGAGAACCTTTGTCAAATGAATTTGTTTTTTCCTATTATGAAGATGGAATATTAAATAGAAATAACCTGTTTAATTTTTTGTTCACTTCAGCAAGATACATTTCCGGGCAGCCATTGTTTTATCATTCACTTTCAATTTATAGAGATAGATTCCTGAAGAGACGGGTTTGTTATTATCATCTGTTCCGTTCCATACAATTGAAGATTGAAAAACTTGTCCGGCATTTGACGGATTGAATATTGAATATTGTTTTATCTTTTGACCTTTGATATTAAAGATTTCTATTCGTGAATTTTCGTGTAAATTACCTGCGGTGGTCTCCACTCTGCTCCGGCTCGTGGTTTCAAAATAAATAGTTGTGGATGGATTAAACGGATTAGGATAATTAAAAATATAATTTGATTGGCTAATAATTTCCTCTTCTACACTCTGGATATTTTCTACGGAAGCTAAAGTTAAATGGTCATACTCTGAGATAATGATCAAATCATCGTTCAGGAAAAACGTCTTTTCATAACCATACCATGTATCTATAATGTTGAAATTCTGATCAAATATCGAAACTCTTGTAGCTGAATCAAAAATATAATGCGAATTGCCATTATAACTGGGTAAACCAGGAACATCACTATTATAATAATATGGAATATTTCCAATAATTTGCGGCTCATCAACACTTGTACAATCTATAATCGGACCATTTTCATAAGGATAGATCAATTGATTCTGGGAGAAAAAAACTTTTGAAACGGTTAGTGTTTGGAAAGTTGCTAATAACAGTAAATCATTGTCTTCAATTTTATGATAGTAGGTTTTAGCATCAGTAAGATCGAAGATGGCAATATGAGTCTCATCTATTAATAAAATGCCGATATTGAAATATGTATATGTCTCCATTTCAAAAATGTGGATTAAACTAAGTTCAAAATTGTCATCAACTTCATAATAATAGACATACATCAAATCATCGGAGAATGATATAGTCACTAACCTGTCATAATACCAATCTGCTACATATACCGGATATCCGAGATCATAGGCATTAACATTTGTTATTCCTTCTTCGTCAAAAATAACTACTTCTATAGATGTATCGTAACCATAGAAAACAATATTATCCGTATCATCTCGTCTTTGTATTTTTTGATACCAGGAATTCGAAGAGAAATCGAGGAATTCTCCAGTTTCTATATCAAATATCAAATAAATTGAATCATCAACATTGTGTAAAAGGATAAAACGATTTTTGAATACATCTTTCGCATAGAAATTATCAAGCTCAAAAAAAGTGTAAATAGGCTCCAGGTTATCATTAATCAGAAAATTTTCTTCCCGTCCAAAAACAATGAAATTAGCATCAAAAGGTATATAATCAAAAGCCCATTGATTGTAATATCTTTCAGCAAGAAATGTTAATTGTCCATTTTGAAAGTTATATTTCTTAATACCAAAATTGGAATTGTTATTTTCAGACCAGTATGCCCCTAATAATATTTGATTATCAATTTGATAACATATTGGAGTGTTGTATGTTGTGGGAAGCGAAATTGAATCAATCTCTTCAAAATGAGAATCATCAACTATTTCATAAACCTTCAATACACCATCTATTTCATTTTGAAAGTAGATCAGCGCATAATTCTGAAAGATATATGCTCCATAAATAAAATAATTTGGCATTTGATTATATATCACCGGATTCAAGTTGAAATCCTCCAATTCACTTTCATAGCAAAATGAAATTGAACCATCATAATGGTAAAAATAAAAGCAATCTTCATATTTAGTTATTTTTAATATGAAATCTTGAATGTACAAATTATGATATCCCACTAATTGAGGATCATCTTCAATATTGTATATCTCAATTTCTTGATGTTGTAAATTTTCTCCAATATAATAAGAAGCAGTCCAGAAAAGGAAATCTTCAAAAAGGTAACTTCCACTATGCATGTAAATATTGTTTTCATTTGAAACCAAACCAATTGTTTGTAGATATTCAAGTTGTTGATTTTGATAATGATAAACTTCTAATCCATTATACATGGTTGGAATAAATAAGATATTTTGTCTTATCAATGGTCGTTGAGCTATAAAATGATCAATATAAAAAGTATCTATTATTTCATATCCATTTTCATTATATTCTATTTCGTGAATTGTTTTTACAGCAAAAGTTAAAAAGTTATTTCTCTCCAAATGAATTGTGTAATGGGCATTAATTACATCGAGAGGAATTCGCTCTATGACTTCATAATCTGAAAATAAATGCGATAAAAATATAAAAAAAAGAATTACAAAAAGGAAGATATTTCTTTTCATAAAAACCTCCGGATTTATTTTAGCAAAATACATTTACGAGTTGCCATTATTTTATCATTTACTTGCAATTTATAGAGATAGATACCTGAGGAAACGGGTTTGTTATTTTCATCTGTTCCGTTCCATATAATTTGTTGATTTGAAGATTTGTTGATTTGGAGATTTGGGAAAGTTTTCACTTTCTGTCCTTTGATGTTATAAATACTTATCTCTGCGTCCTTTGCGTCCTCTGCGGTGAAAAAAGAAATAATGGTTTCAGGATTGAAGGGGTTTGGATAGTTATACAAAGAAAAAGAAGGTTTCAGAATTACATTTTCTTCAATAAAAGTGGTTTCATAAGTATATTCCTTGAGATAAAAAACACCATCTACATATAATTTTGATATTTCAGGAATCAAATTAATATTTCTTACACCAATTTCAAAATCATAATAGTAAATTGATTCAATTGAATCATTCTGCCATAAATAAAAATCTGCTTTTCCACCAAAGTGCAAAGTTGATATTATTATATCATCAGAAATTATTAAAGGACCCTGATTCATTATCACAGCTTGATCGATGATTTCCAATTCATCCGAGAAGATATAATTACAAAGCCATATTGTTGGTTCAATGTTAAACATATCACTCAAGAGAAGTACTCTATTTTCTGATAAGAGATAAAATCCCTTAGTTTCACCAGGAAAAGCTTGTAGATCAATAATTCCAATTTCATCAAACGGAGGAGATGTTTCTAATACTATTATTTCAGGATATTCAAAACCGATTTTAACAAACATATAATCCTGCATCTGATATTCAGACCTCAGAAAAAGAGGATGTTCTGAAAAATAAAGTATATCTATCAACTCAATTGAATAAGGGTCATTAATGCTATAAATCCTTAAGGTATTAGAATACCTGGTTGAAATGTATAAATAATCTCCCTGATAATAAATATCGTAAAATGTTCCATTGCTCAATTGAACTTGATTAACGAAAAAGAAATCATTATTATCATAATAATAAATATTTAGACAGTTCTCACCTGAATTATTTTTTTCCAATACAAATAAAAGTGAGTCATTATTACAAAAATTTGAATAATATCCTTCTGTTTCCGAAATAAGCTGAGGAACTGGATTTATTTCTAATGTATTGAAATACAAAATCTTTCCTTTATCCTGGTATAAAAAATAAGGATTACAATAATAAGAAAAACAAAAATAACCATTTTTGCCATATTGACCCAATAACTCAATATCCGGTAATGAAAAAGCATCAAATTTAGTTATTTCCTGCGATGTATTCCCATAGTACAAGAAATTATTGAATATTGTAAGAGGTACAAAAGTTGTTGTCCCCGAATTATATTCATCACAAATATTTAAAAACTGAGGGTTTTCAAGGTCAGAAATATCATAAACCCATATAGTAGCAACATCGTTCACAAAAATGATAAAATCTTCGTATCTCACAAGATTCGTAAATGCATTTATATCTGGAGTCTGTGGTATATCTTCAATTTCTGATATTATACTCGGATCTGTAATATCAGAAATATCAATTATTAAAATTTCTGTGTTCCTGGTTATAAATAAAAGTGAATCAATAAAAACATAATTAAAGTTACCCTCATATTCACCGGTAGGTAAAAAAGCGATCTCTTCAGGATTGTAAATATCACTAATGTCGTTTATAGACAGGGCGCTTTGATTGCCGTTTACCATCTCTAAATATAATATTGTGTCTTTAACAGCAGACCAACTGCCTGTAGGTATTTCTGTTACATATTCAAATGTAAATCTATCCAAAACTATATTATTTGGTTCATAGTGCAAACGATAAAATAAATAATCCTCATTAACCGATAAATCTTCAATCCACCTATAATCACCAGGTAAAATCGGTAAAATTATTCTTTCCTGTAAATTCATTTCATTCCCGGAAATATCAATAATCAAGATTTGATTTTCGATATCTACAATTTGATCGAGCACATACAAACTATCACCTTGAATTTTCGCATAGTCAGCATTATATAGATATTTTTCAATATAAGAATTTAAAACCAAGTTACCGTCATCGTCTATAATATATTCCTCAACCGCTCCCACAGCATCCACGTAAAGTTTTCCATTATGTTCCAAAAATGTGCCAATATTATTTGTACACCTATCTAAAGTATGAGAAAATTGTATATTAGAAATCTGGGAAGATAAAGATAATGAATAAATGAAAATTGCAAAAAGGAAATTTATTTTTTTCATAAATACAACAAATAATCGGGGTTCAAATATGAACCCCGATATACTTACTTTATGAATATGGGTCAAAATATACATCTACTACTGTACCGGTTGAATAATTGAAATCGTCAGTAAATGTTTGATTACGAAAAAAAACATCGACTCTATCACATGAACTAGCACCAGGAAAGTAGGAATCATATTCTCCATTAATTACAGTAGTAAATACAGGATAGCCCCAGGGTGCTCCACCATCAAATAATCGAACTTGAATTTGTTCACCATTATTTGGCCATTCCCATTCTCCATTTTCAAGGTTATATACTCTGACAATTCCATTTACATGACCTGTTTGCCTTGAATAAGCAATTAGGCTTACAAAACAAACTAAGAAAACTAGAATCACAATTATTGGTAAAGATTTTATTTTTCCAAACATAAATCCTCCTTTTTTTTCTTGCTTAAAACTGATTAATTTTCATTTTTGCATTGCTGTTGAAAAATCAACAGCATTTGGGTGGCTCGTTTTCGGGAAACCGGGAACGAGCTTTTATTCTCTCATCAAAAAACTTCATTACGGGTGTCCTCATTACAGTTTCCGGTAAAGCAATTTTCAGTTCTCTTCCATAACAGAAGAGAACTTTTGTCAAATAAATTTGTTTTTTCCTCTTATGAATATGAAATGTTTCTTAGAAATAACCTGATTAACATTTTTTCACTTAAGCAAAATACATTTACGGGTAGCCATTGTTTTATCATTTACTTTCAATCTATAGAGATAAATTCCTGAGGAGACGCGTTTGTTATTATCATCAGTTCCGTCCCATATAATTTGATGATTTGAAGATTTGTTGATTTGGAGATTTGGGAAAGTTTTCACTTTCTGTCCTTTGATGTTATAGATTATTAACTCTGCGTCCTTTGCGTCTTTGCGAGAGATTTTAAAAGAGATAGTTGTATTAGGATTGAAAGGATTGGGATAATTTCGTAAATCGTATCCTGTAGATACAATAGGTAATTCAAAATTATCAATATCAGTATAATCACAGGTATATTCGATGATATTGTATTTTCCAACTGCATAAAGTTTATTAAGTTCCAGAACAAAAATGTTATCAGATATTTCTACTCCAAAATCATAATTATAGACCTCTTCAATCACATCATTTTGCCAGGTATAATATTCAATTTCTCCGCTGTAACTTTTACTTCCTGTTAATAAATCGTTGTGTAATTTAAAACTTCTATCTGAAGTCATAGTATCCAATGATTCAAATTGATCTGGAAAATTGTAATGACAAAGACGAAGCCTTGACCCACTTCCATAAGAACTTTTCAATATTACTCTATCTTCTGAGAGCAAAAACATTGAGTATTGTTCAACCCCAAATAAATTTAAACTAAAATTCGCTACTTCATCAAAAGGTGGTTGAGATTCTAAAATACTTACAAAATTATTGTCACCTTGTTTATATAGTATAAACAGATAATCCAATTCAAAATGGGTTGTTTGTTGCAATAAATATGGGTCG
>SDBT01004522.1_pt1 | contig 23597 bp, 23 predicted proteins | sample 2277101 | NCBI WGS metagenome assembly SDBT01 (sample SAMN10404973, study PRJNA504765) | marine sediment metagenome | isolation source: marine sediment core GS10_PC15, 103 cmbsf | place: Arctic Ocean: Southern Knipovich Ridge | collected 2010 | reverse complement strand
AGGTCGGGTCAGGCGAGCTGACCAACCACCGGTTTTTGAAGTATCTCGCGGAGAAAGGGCGGCCCATTCTTCTTTCAACCGGGATGTCCGGCCTCGAGGAAGTATCGGCCGCAGTTGAGGTGATCAGGAGTACCGGGAATTCGTCCATTTGCCTATTCCACTGCGTGTCCAACTACCCAACCGACCCCGCCGATTGCAACTTGAAGGCCATGGCCACCATGCGCGATCGGTTTCGATGCCCGGTGGGCTGGTCCGACCACACTCTCGGGTCGCACGTCTCGTGCGCGGCGGTTGCCCTGGGCGCCGAGCTCATCGAGAAGCATTTCACCCTCGATCGCACCCTGCCCGGGCCTGACCACAAGGCATCCGCAGAACCTGATGAGCTGGCGGCGATGGTGCGACAGATCCGGGACGTCGAGGCTTCGCTGGGAGACGGCGTCAAACGGTGTCGGGAATCCGAAAAGAATACTGCGGAAGTTGCCCGCCGAAGCGTGCACGCGGCGGGGCCCATAGCAGCGGGAAGTGAGATCCGAGCCGGCGACCTGGTTGCGATGCGCCCCGGCACCGGGATACCTGCTGAGCGGATTAACGACGTAGTCGGGCGACGCACGGTTCGCGATGTCGCCGCAGGTCAGAAGCTGTCGGAGAGTGATTTTGAGTGATCGGGCCAGCAGTCCTGACCACCGGGCGCCAAGACTAGGGTCTGCTGAGGCCGTTGTGAATTATGATGGCGACGTCGAGATTGCGTTGGGCCTTGTCGATGTTGCTGCCGGCACCGGTGCAGACGCCATCAAGTTTCAGACATTTAGCGCAGAGCGGTTCGTGACTCGAGAGGCGCCAGAGGCGGACCACAAAAAACAGGCAACCGATGCATCTGAATCTCTGTTCGAAATGCTGCGGCAGCTCGGGATGCCCGATGAAATGCGCCTGGCGATTGTCGAACGGCGCCGTGACCGCGGGATCCTCTTTTTGTTCACACCCTTTGACGAAGTCGCTGCGAATTGCGTGGGGGAGCTTGGAGTTCCGGCATTCAAGATCAGTTCTGGGGACCTAACCAATCTGGCCTTGCTTTCCCACATTGCGAAGAAACGACGACCCATGATCGTTTCAACAGGCGCGGGGAATATGCCAGAAATAGCGGAAGCGGTTGACGCACTCCGAATCAACTGCGACCCTGGGCTTGTGCTGCTTCATTGCGCCAGCGACTACCGAACCGCCCCTCAAAACGTTTACCTGAGAGCGATGGCAGCCCTCTCCGGGGCCTTTTCAGTACCAGCAGGTTTTTCGGACCATACGGAGGGGATCGGAATTCCTCTTGCAGCGGTGGCCTTGGGAGCTTCGGTCGTCGAAAAACATTTCACATTCGATCGCGGGCGTGAAGGCCCCGATCACCGAGCGTCGATTGAACCCGATGAGTTGACCCATCTGGTTGCTGGTATTCGATCCGTTGAAAAGAGCCTGGGGGACGGAATGAAGCGCCCTGCCGGCTCAGAGTGGAATACCGCTCAGGTGGGCAGAAAGAGCCTGGTCGCTCTTTATGATATCGATGCAGGTGCAACCTTAGGACCGGAGAACGCCGGGGCAAGGCGGCCCGCAGGTGGGATGCCTCCCAGGCGTATCGGGGGAGTGATTGGAAGACGGACGAAGATCCCGATCGAGAGAGGGACCCTCGTCGACCCGGAGATGCTGCAATGAGGACCATCGGAGTCGTCACAACCTCCCGCGCGGACTTTGGCATCTACCGAGCAGTGCTCCGGAGGGTTGTGGCGCATCCAGATCTCGAGCTTTACCTTATCGTGGGCGGTTCACACCTGGTGAGAAACGCTGGGTTGACGGTCGAGGAGATCGAATCCGAGGGGTTCGAAATCGGTGACCGGGTGGAAACCCACATGGCTTCGGACTCCCCCGGTGGTGTCTCGGTATCAATGGGCGCGGCGACCATCGGCTTTGCGCACTCCTTCGAAAGATCGCGTCCCGATATTCTGGTCGTGTTGGGCGATCGATTCGAGATGCACGCGGCCGCTGTTGCGGCTCTACCCTTCGTGATACCGATGGCCCATATCCACGGTGGTGAGGCAACCGAAGGCCTGATCGACGAAGCAATCCGGCACTCAATTACAAAAATGAGTCACCTTCATTTTGTTAGTAATGTAGAAGCCCGGCGACGTGTCATCCAACTTGGCGAGGAGCCGTGGCGTGTGCACGTGTCCGGCGCGCCGGGTCTTGATCGATTCGTCAGTTTCAAACAACTAACCAGCCGGGAGTTGGAAAGCGTTCTGGGTATCGAATTGAACCAGCCCCCAGTCCTGGTAACGATGCATCCCGAAACTCTAGACTACTCGCGAACAGCAAACCAGGCTGAAGAGCTGCTTGCGGCACTATCGGTTGTTGACGGACCCATTGTGTTTTCCTCGCCCAATGCAGATACATCCGGGGGTGTGATCGCGAACTCGATCAGAAACTATGTCAACGGGAAACCTGGTGCCGTGGTGATCACAAGCTTGGGCGACGACGTTTATGTGTCGCTGCTTCAGCAAGCTCGAGCTATGGTTGGGAATTCGTCGAGCGGCATCATCGAAGCGGCGAGCTTCCAACTTCCGGTCGTTGATATCGGAGAACGGCAAAGCGGACGACTCAGAGGCCAGAATGTATTGCACGCCGCTTTCGACCGAAATAGCATCCGCGAAGCGCTTCGGCGAGCACTAGATCCGGCCTTCCGAAAGTCCCTCAGAGGCGTGACGAACCCTTACGGTGATGGCAAGGCATCGGATCGGATTGTCACTATTCTAGCGGATGTGCATCTTGATCAAGACCTTGTGATCAAGCGGTTTTTTGATCTCAACCTGGACGGGTCCAGCCAATGATCCACCACAAACGACCCCGAACTCTATTCATCGGTTCGGTCGAATTCAGTAGAACCTGCCTCCGCGAATTGGTGCGCCGGCGTTCCAACTTGGTCGCGGTTCTCTCGGTGTCTCCACGCCAAGCACGATTCAACAGCGACTTTGTGGATCTCGAGCCCTTCGCTCGGGCGCACCGAATTCCCTTCTATCGAATCGGCCGAGTGTCGGATCCGGAAACCGTTGATCTGATTCGTTCATTGGATCCAGATCTCATCTTCGTGTTTGGTTTCTCGCAGTTGATTCCTTCTGAGGTTCTCCAGATCCCCCGACTTGGCAACATCGGTACACACCCGTCTTTATTGCCGCGCGACCGCGGTCGCCACCCTCTGATCTGGGCTCTCGTGGACGGGCAGACAGAATGTGGGCTGACCTTTTTCTTCCTCGATAAGGGCGCAGACTCGGGCGACATCCTCTGGCAACAACGTTTCCCAATTGAAAAAGAAGATGATGCCGGGTCTTTGTACGAGAAGATATCAACTTTAGCCGTTGAGGCGATCACTGAGTTCTTGCCGGGATTGGAAGCCGGGGAGGCACCTCGTGTGGCACAAGACCCTTCGAAGGCAACCGTTCGCCGTAAGCGAGGGGCGGAAGACGGCGTGATCGACTGGAATACCCCCGCCGAGAATTGCCACAACCTTGTGCGGGCATTGACTCGGCCCTACGTGGCTGCTACCGCCCATATTGACGGTATCGAAGTGAGAGTTTGGAAAAGCCGCATCGAAAACGATCCCGGGTCCCTTCCCGATCTTAGAGAGGGTTCCCCGGGACAGATCCTCAAGATCCAAGGGAACCAGTTGGCGGTGAAAACCGCTGACGGGGTACTTTGGCTCACTGAGTGGGAATCTGCTGGGGATCCGCAGATCCAACTGGGTGCCATATTTGGTCCATCAGGCATGGAGAGTTCATGAAAGTTCTAGCTGTCTCAGCTCATCCAGATGACGAAACGCTTGGCTGTGGTGGGACGCTACTTAAGCATCGAGATGCCGGCGACGTGATCGAATGGGTGATCGCTACCGCAGCACATTCGCCCAAGTGGTCAGATGAAATCATCGGGATCAAACACCGCGAAATCGAGGCGGTGGCCAAGCGCTATTCCGTGAGCGAGATTCATCGGCTTGGGTTTCCGAGCGGCCGACTCGACATCACACCAATTGAGGTGCTGATTGAGCGCTTTGCTGAGGCGATCGAAAATGCACGACCGACGGTCGTCTATGCGGTCCATCCTGGGGATACCCACACTGATCATCATTCCGTATTTACTGCATTGACCTGTGTGCTTAAGAGCTTTCACATGGGACGGCTGGGGGTCCAGAGGCTACTTTGCTACGAAACGCTATCCTCATCCGAGGCCGCGCCGCCGTTTGCCCACCGCGCATTTCTTCCGACAGTTTTCGTTGATATCAGCCAGCACATTGAAGAGAAGATCGAGGTGATGAAGATCTTCGAAACAGAGAGTCAGCCCGATCCATACCCGAGAGGCCCGGAAGCGATTCGCGCCCTGGCGAGGTTTCGCGGTGCGTCGGTCAACATTGAATACGCTGAGGCGTTTCAACTCGTCCGGGAACTCTTGTGAGGAACTCGCGTTCTTTGCGCGTTCTGATTCTTGGTGCTGGCGGCCATGCCGCCGTTTTGGTTGATTTGCTCAGCTATCTTCCAAACATTGAGCTTGCTGGACTTGTCGAACGAACCGGGATGACGCCAAGCGGCGATGTCCTCGGGATTCCGGTCATTGGCTGCGAGAATGACCTTGGTGCATTTCGTGCACAGGGCGTGACGCACTCACTAGTCGGAGTAGGCAGTACCCGCGGCGGGGAATCACGCCGGAAGCTCGCTTCGGTGCTCCTGGATAACGGGTACGAGCTGCTCACGGCGATCCACCCAGCCGCGGTAGTGGCGCAGTCGGCCTTGGTTGGCCCAGGGACAGCCGTAATGGCTGGGGCGGTGATAAATCCTCGCGCGCGCGTGGGTGGGAACGTGATCATCAACACTGCGGCAGTGGTAGAACACGATTGCGTGGTAGGCGACCATTCGCACGTAGCACCTTGTTCTTGTCTTGGCGGGGGAGTCCGGATTGGCAGTTGCGCGCATGTTGGCTCCCGATCCGTGGTCAAAGAGGGGCTCGCAGTCGGTGATGGGGCTACCGTCGGCGCGGGGTCGGTGGTAACGCGTGATGTTCCTGCCGGCACTACGGTTATTGGTGTGCCCGCACGATCAATTCAAGAGGGCAAAAACGAGCAATGAAGAAAAATCTGCCGGTGATCCAAGAAGACGCGACCGTCCGCGAAGCTATGCAAGTGATCGAAAGCGGTGCTGCTGAAATTGCATTCGTCATCAATCTTGACCGCCGGTTGATCGGAACCCTGACGGATGGAGATATCCGGCGGGCACTGCTCGGCGGTGAGACTCTTGACGGACCGGTTCACCCAATCATGAACCGGCACTATGCCGCCGCCATGCTGGATGACACGCGTGCGGACGTTCTTGACCTCATGCGAGCGCGGAGCCTTTCCCAGATCCCGATCGTCGACGAGGCGGGCAAGCTCGCCGGCCTCCACCTGCTCCGTGAAATGATCGGCATGGTGGATCGGCCGAACTGGGCGGTCGTCATGGCCGGCGGCCGGGGCGAACGCCTCCGTCCCATCACGGACTCGATCCCCAAGCCGATGGTCCAGGTGGCCGGCCGGCCCATCTTGGAGAGGATCGTCCTCCACCTGGTGGGCTTCGGAATCACGAGGATCTTTCTCGCGGTCAATTACATGGGCGAGGTCATCGAGAACCATTTCGGGGACGGCTCCCGGCTTGGATGCCGAATTGAGTATCTCCGGGAGGATTCCCCACTCGGAACCGGAGGGGCCTTGTCCCTGCTTCCCGAAAAGCCTGTCGACCCGTTGATCGTGCTGAATGGTGATCTACTGACCCAAGTAGATGTTGGTTCAATGTTGGGTTTCCACAGCGAGGGTGAGTTCAAGGCGACGATTGGTCTCCGCGAGTATGCCCACAGGGTTCCGTACGGTGTGGTGGAAATGAATGAAAGTCGCGTCATAGATATACGCGAGAAGCCCTCGCACGTGTGGACGTCAAACTGCGGTGTCTACGTCATTCAGCCGAATCTCTTGTCGCGGATTCCTCAAGGCGAGTACTTCGGCATGCCCGACCTGATGGGCGATTGCCTCAAGCGAAATGAGCCGGTCGGCGGGTACATGGTTGAGGGGGATTGGGTGGACATTGGGCGGCCCGGGGAGCTTCAACGCGCCCGTGGGGAGGACGCCGAATCATGAACCTGAATGGGTGCAGGGTTCTCGTCACAGGCGCTGACGGATTTATCGGCAGTCATCTGACTGAACGCCTGGTGGAGCTCGGCGCCGATGTCCGCGCCTTCTGCTTCTACAATTCGAACGGCTCTCTCGGCTGGCTCGACCACTCCGCCTCTGAAGTACGGAACGCGTTGGAGGTGCGCCTCGGCGATATTCGTGATGCAAGGTTTGTGGAGGAAGCGTGCCGTGACGTTGACATCGTGTTCCACCTTGCGGCTCTGATCGCGATTCCCTACAGCTATCAGGCGCCGGAGTCCTTCGTTGACACGAATGTCAAGGGTACTCTCAATGTTCTCGAGGCCGTGCGCCGGAACGGCTGCCGGCGGATGATCAACACGTCGACGAGCGAGGTCTATGGAACCCCGTCCGAGCTGCCAATTCGGGAAACCCACCCTCTCCAGGGCCAGTCCCCGTACAGCGCCTCGAAGATCGGTGCCGACAAGCTGTGCGAGGCCTACCACCTGTCCTTCGGCGTGCCGGTGGTGACCCTCCGACCCTTCAACACATACGGCCCCCGGCAGTCCACCCGGGCGGTCCTCCCAACGATGCTCGTGCAGCTCCTTGCCGGCGAGACGGAGGTCAGGCTGGGCAACCTGGATCCCGAGCGGGACCTGACCTACGTCACAGACACTGTCGAGGGCTTTATCAAAGCCGCGACGGCCGAAAGTGTCGATGGCGAGGTCATCCAACTTGGCACGGGGCACGCGGTGTCGATCGGCGAACTCTTCGAAGCGTCCAAGCGAGCCCTCAGAGTTGACGCGTCCGTGATCCAAGAAGATGCACGCATTCGGCCCGAGGCGGGCGAGGTGATGGTCCTCGTGTCTGATCCGTCGAAGGCCGGGAAGCTGCTGGTTTGGCAGCCCAGGATCTCGCTGCAAGAGGGCCTCGAGAAAACCGCCGACTGGCTCCGGTCGAACCTCGAGCTCTACGATTCCAATCGTTACCATGTCTAAGCTCAGAATCCCGCTGTCAGAACCCTGCCTGCAGGGCAACGAGAAGAAGTACCTCCTCGAGTGTGTCGAGACCAACTTCGTTTCATCGGTAGGTCCGTTTGTCAGGAGATTCGAAGAGGAGTTCGCGGTATTCGTGGGTTCCCCCCATGCCGTTGCCTGCTCGAGTGGAACCGCTGCCCTTCACGTAGCCCTCAGGGTTGCCGGGGTGGGACCGGGCGACGATGTTCTCGTCTCGGATTTCACCTTCATCGCGACGATCAACCCGATCGTCTACCTGGGTGCTCGGCCCGTGCTGGTGGATGCCGACCTCGAAACCTGGAACATGGATCCTCAGTTGGTCATCGACGAGTTGGAGCGCCGCGCCAGAGCCGGACTCACCATGCCGAAAGCAGTCCTCGTCGCCCATGTGCTGGGTCTGCCGGCTAACCTCGAGCCGATCGCCGAGGTGTGCGAGCAGCATGGCGTGACCCTGATCGAGGACGCGGCCGAGGCTCTGGGCGCTGCCTACACCGAAGGCAGGTTTGCAGGACGCCAGGTGGGTTCGATTGGTGGGCTGGGATGTTTCAGTTTCAACGGCAACAAGATCATGACTACCGGTGGCGGCGGGATGATCGTAACCGAGGACGAGGAGTTGGCCCGCCGAGCCCGCCACCTGACGACCCAGGCACGCGTACCAGGCATAGAGTACGTCCACGATGAGATCGGATACAACTACCGGCTCACGAACATCCAGGCGGCCGTGGGGGTTGCCCAGCTCGAACAGCTTCCGGGATTTCTCGAGCGGAAGAAGGAGATTTCCGCGCGCTACTCAAAAAAGCTGGGAGGCCTCACAGGTATCGGGCTTCCTCCCCGCCCACCTTGGTCGGCTCCTTCGAATTGGCTGTACACGATTCTCATCGATGGGGAGGGGGCCTCATGCGACGCCCGCGGACTCATTCGAGAATTGGCAAAGGCGAATATCGAGGCAAGGCCCGTGTGGGTGCCTGCCCACATGATGACAATTTATGATGGGGCGGCTCGACTGGGGGGCGCGACAGGTGAGAGCCTTTATAGCGAGGGAGTGAGCCTCCCGTCTAATGTCTCCCTTGACGTCAAAGGTCAGGAAACAGTCGTCGCCGCGTTGGCCGAAAACCTTGTGGGGCGCCTGGGATGACAAAGAAAACATGAGCAGTGGTCTCGTGGTGCCGATAGCGGGGCGATGAAAAGCCAGCGGGCGAAGAGGCCCGTGAGTACGAGTCTCGCGAGTTCGCCTGGGGTTGTTGGTGGACCATCGGATTTGACGCCCGCGGAGAAACACGAAGGGAAAGCTCCCCTCGCGTACCTGGTTTCAGTTTTTGCAGGAGGGAACCTTCTCTCTGCTGCCTTGAACACGATCGGCGGGCTGTTGACGGCCGCCGTGGTCAGCCCGGCGACACTCGGTCTTTTTCAGGCGATCGGCATCTCTCAGAGGTACGTACGGTTCCTCCACCTGGGTGTGCCCGTGGGGTTGAATCGCGACGTGGCGTATTACCTAGGGTGTGGCGAATCGGAAAAGGTAGAACGGTTGGCGGGTGCAGGACTCGCGTTTCTCCTGAGAGCAGCGGCCGCGGCGGGATTGATCATCGCGGGTATCGGGATTTGGGCAGCTGTCACCTCGGGGCGCGCTGACCTCACGGCGGGTTGGTTCACATTTGCAGTGGTGGGCTTCCTGACCGTGCTCCAGCCATATCTGTTGAGCATCTTCCGGGTTCATGACGCGTTCCCGAGATTGGCTGCAGCTCGGGTCATACAGGGTGTGCTCAATGTGGCATTAGTGGTTTTCGTTGTCCTTTTTGGGTTTTACGCCCTGTGTGCCCGTAGCATTCTTTCTCTGGGAGCCCTGATGACGGTTCTTTGGGTCTGGCTTCCCCGCCGATTCAAACCAAAATGGGATACGGAAGCGGTGAAGGAATTGATGAGCACAGGCCTGCCAATATGGGGTGCGGGCCAGTTGATCGATCTTTGGGATGTTTTCAACGCAACCTTGATGGTCGCGCTTATGGGAACCGAAGGGTTTGGGCTGTACGCGATTGCGAGGATCATTGGCCAAGCCCTAAAAACGTTCCCAACAGCTTTGCAACAGGTTCTTCAGCCGAGGATCACGATGGGATTTGCCCGCAACGGTGACCTCGCTGGATCGTTTCGCCAGTCCTATAGGCCGACGTTTGCGATCGCCTCCCTGTTCATTCCAGTTGCGGTCATTGGCTGGCTGTTATTGCCACCGGCGGTGGCGTTCGCCCTTCCTAAGTACACTCCAGGTGTGGGCGCCGCCCAGTGGGTTCTTCCTTTGGTTGCGATTCAGAACTTTCGCCCCCCGATCGCGGTGCTCGCGGCCGTAAGCAAACGGCAGCATTTCAATGTGGTCGCCATAGCCGCCGGCTTCACGGTTTACCTGATTGTCTTGGGCTGGCTGATCAAGGACGGTGTTTATCTAGCCGCTTTCCCCCAGGCCCTCGTCGCAGGTGGTGTGGTTAACGTGGCTACCGGCTACCTGCTTGCGGCTCGGTTTCTCGCCCGTAATGACGGATAGACGAGTTGGGATGGGTCACCGGTGTTCAGTTGAATCCACCGGGTCAGGGAGTGGTCATTGCTAACAAAAACAGCACTATGGAGTGTTTGCAGTTGAATCAGCCCGGACAAACTAATGCACGCAGGTTTACCGCCGTACTCGTGACAGGTGAAATGCGCTCCGGCACGACCTTGGTCGCCAACCTCCTCAATCCCCAGCATGGTTGCTTGGTGGATGCGGATCCGTTGCGCTCCCTATTCCTCGAGGCCGAGGGGCTTGGTGTGAAGAACCGATCCTTGCCTCTTTCTGAGAGGGGGCGTACAGGGCGACCAAGTGACAGAGCATTCCCGGGCAAAAGATAGCGATGCGATTTCATCACAGTAAACCAGCGATATCGCGGGCGGCGGTGTATCGACGACGCACGCGAACATCCGACATAAAACGATTTGGGCACGGGGCCCTATTCCTGCTTCTGGTGTTCATGTTGCTGCCGGTGGCAATCTCTGGCGTGACCGTATTCAAGTTTATTGGCGGGGCTCTTGCCATTCTGGTGTTATTTACTCTACGGTACCGCGAGCGAAAGGGCCCCATCGTAGATAGTTACGTCATCGCACTCACGGTTGTTCTGATTGCTGGGATCGTGGGTTCATTTTCGTTCGGCGCCATAAATTCTCAATCAATCCAGAAGATGGTCATGAACATCGTCCTGATGGTCGTAGTCGCCGAGCTCATAACGGAGAATTCCGGTTTCCGGCTCATTCTGGCCGCATTGGCTACAGGGGGGCTCGTCGTTTTGGTGTCGGGATTTTTGGATATCTCTGGGTCAGGCCCAACTGTCCGGATCGGTGGTCTCGTGAGCAATCCGAACGGGTTTGGGCAACTCTGCGCCATGACGAGTGTGTGTCTCACCGGGCTGGCGGTTTTGGCGCGGCACCGGTCCGTAAAGGTGATTCTCCTTAGCCTTATCGCCGCCAGTTTTATTGGTCTGATGTACTCGGCATCCAGGGGTGCGTTCGTGGGTTTAGGCGCGGGTCTGCTGGCGCTTGCTTTGTTTCGCCGGATGCGGAAGTTCGGGGTGGTGCTGTTGCTTTTGTGTGTCGTGAGTGTGACATGGTTTGCGCCGCAAGTGTTCTTTGATCGTTGGCAAACGGGATTCCAAAGCACAAAGGCCGGGCGCCAGTCTGGGATCGAAAGACGCCTCGAGCTGTCAAAAAAAGGGCTGGAGATATTCTCAGGGAATCCGACGTTCGGTGTTGGGCTGGGTAATACCACGTGGGCCATGCGGGATCGGGGAGATCGGGTGCAAGTGACCCACAACGCCTTCGTGCAGTGTCTGACAGAGACCGGCCTCGTCGGTTTTCTCGCCTTCCTGTTTGTGGCTATGTCGTCAGCTCGGGGGTTCTACCGGGTGGCCCAGTCCCGCGCCGCTGACTCGCAATTGAGCGTAACATCATCGGCGTTTTTTGTGCTTTTTGTGGTGACAGTAGTTAGTCAGGCGTCAAGTGGCAACTTCGTTCACCCCATCTGGTATGTTTTGTTCGGCGTGGTCAGTAACCTCGTGAGGCTTAACCGTGCATGGCGGACGGATGTGACACCGGTTTTTGACCAGAGCACTTCAAGGGGAGGGTCTACAGTGATTCCTCACGTGCCAACATGAGCATGGCACGGAGGCACGTCTTCGTATGGTTGATTTTTCTGCTGGGGGTCATCATTCGGGTCGGTTACGTGCTCGCGCTGCCACCCACTGCCATCGAACCTGATGAGGTTGATTACGTCCGTTCGGCAGCTGGTCTCGCTGCAGAGGGCTCGTTCGAGCAAACAGTTTATTACCACGTACCGCCGGTGGTCCCGGTTTTATTCGCCGGCCTGTTCCTGCTGACAGGCCCCAGCTATCTGGCTGCCCGCCTCCTGCAGTGCATGCTGTTCGTGCTACTTGGCTGGATCCTTTATTGGCTTGGTGTAGAGGTGCTTGACCGGCGAGCAGGGTTGTTAGCGGTGGGCTTTGGCGCCGTGTACCCGTACTTCATCTACTTTTCAGGCCGTGCCCTGAGCGAAACGGCCGCCACAGTCGCCATCGCGGGCTGTATGTTGTTCGCCGTAAGAGCCGTACGATCGCGCACCACAGTCGATGTGTTGGGATTCGGCTTCTCCCTGGCGGTGGCGAGTCTGACGCGGGCGGCCGTTCTCTACTTCGTATTGGCGATCCCCTTGGTCTACGCCATCGGCTGGGGTGTCAGGCAATGGGGCTGGATCCGGGCGACCATGGTGACACTTACCGCCTTCCTTGTCTTGTACCTGCCATGGGTGGCCGTGAACTACGGATACTTTGGCGAGTTCATCCCGAGTCCGACCATTGGTGGGGGCGTGATGCTGTACCAAACAGCGCTACGGATCACCATGCCTGACGAGGGCGAGCGCACGGCATATCTGAAGGATGAGATTCTCCCGAGGTACTACTACCCGGAGAATGCCTCCCACCATGATCGGCTCGAAGGGGATCGCTTCCTTCAACGCGAGGGAGCGCGAATTATCGGCGAAAACCCCGGGGCCTATCTTCGAGTGGTGTGGAGCAACCTCAAGCGGTTCTGGCAACCGTACCCGCACCAGTCGGATGATCCGTCAGCGGCTCGGAGATACATGATCGTCGGTTTGACGAGCTTCGGGGTGCTCTTACCTTTCTTCATCACGGGGCTTGTGGAGCGACTCCGGGCCTTTCGCGCCCTTTCCGTGCTGTACGGGTTCATGGCGTACTTTACTCTCGTCCACGTGCTGCTGTATGGAAGGCTGAGGTACCGAGTGCCGATGGATTCGCTGTTCCTGGTGTTCGCCGCCGCGGGTATCGTGTGGTGGCTCAGTCGGGCTGCCCCGGCGGTCCTCGGTCGAATCGACCTGTTTGCCGGCCTCGCTCCGCCCTTGATGCGAAAGGAAAAACCGTGACGACAAAGCTGGCGATTGACGGTGGTGACCCGGCGCGGCCAACATTTCTTCCGTTTGCCCGTCCGTCGATAGGGGAGGAGGAGATTCAGGAGGTTGTGGAAACCTTGCGAAGTGGCTGGCTGACGGCGGGGCCGCGGACAAAGAAGTTCGAAGAGGCATTTTGCGAATACACCGGTTCGCCGAATGCCGTGGCAGTTAATTCCTGCACGGCGGCCCTCCACCTGAGTCTTCTAGGCTTTCAGATCGGGCCGGATGATGAGGTGATCACCACGCCGCTGACCTTCGCGTCGACCGCGAACACCATAATGATGGTCGGCGCAAGACCTGTTTTCGTGGATGTCGACGAAGCGACCTACAACCTCGATGTGAGCCTCATCGAGGCGGCCATTACCAAGAAGACCAAGGCGATCCTGCCCGTGCACATCGGCGGCCTTCCAGCCGAAATGGGGCCCATCGTCAAGCTTGCGGAGCGGTACGATCTGCGGGTCATCGAGGATGCAGCTCATGCTGCTGGCGCTCGATATGGCGATCGAAGGATAGGTAGTACTTCCGACGCGACCTGCTTCAGCTTTTACGTGACGAAAACGATCACGACCGGTGAAGGGGGCATGCTCACAACCGGCAACCAGCAGTTTGCGGAACGTGCCCGGATGCTTAGCCTTCACGGGCTGAGTCACGACGCGTGGAACCGATATTCCGAGAAGGGCTCTTGGTACTACGAGATCGTGGATCTGGGATACAAGTACAACATGACGGACATCCAGGCCGCGATCGGTCTGCACCAAGTTCGCAGAATCGACGAGTTCACCCAACGGCGGCGAGAGATCGCTCGCCGCTATGACGAGGCGTTTGGCAGCTTCCCCGAGATCATCCTGCCACCGCGCGACACCGAACGCTCGGAGCACATCTACCACTTGTACACCGTGCGGTTGGTGCTCGACCGGTTGACGATTGGCCGCGATCGCTTTATCGAGGCACTACGGGCCGAGAACATTGGCACCTCAGTGCACTTCATTCCGCTCCATCTGCACCCGTACTACCGGAAGCAGTTTGGGTTTGTGAAGGGGGCCTTTCCCGCTGCCGAGGCTGTGTTCTCGTCAATTATCTCATTTCCGATATTCCCGTCCATGACTGACGACGACATCGACGACGTCATCCGTGCCGTGGGGAAGATCGTCATGGCCAGCAGGCGTTAGGAGAGGAAGCCGGGTGGTACAAGAACGCGAATTCGCTGCCGTTACAGGGCTCGATGAGCTCGAACGGGCATACGATGACGACTTCCCGCACGCGCTCGACAATCGCTTGATCTTAAATTGGTACCCGCAGCGGATCCTCCGACTGGAGAAAGGCGGCTCGCTGCTGGAGTTGGGGGTCGGGCACGGGTACTCGAGCGTGCGCCTTTCGCAGCATTTCTCGAGGCATTTGGTGGTTGAAGGGTCGACAAGGATCATCGAGCGGTTCCGCGCCAGGCATCCGGGCGGTCACCCGGAATTACAACAGGTTTTGTTCGAGGATTTTTTCACCGAAGAGCGGTTCAACGCCATTGTAATGGGTTTCGTGCTCGAGCACGTCGATGATCCCCTGGCCATCCTCCAGGAATACAGGCGGTTTCTGAAGGATGATGGCACGATCTTCGTGGCGGTTCCTAATGGGGCCTCGTTGCCGCGGCGAATTGGCATGGCGGCCGGGATGATCGGAAGTCTGACTGAGCTTGGCGACGGCGACCGCGCGCTAGGGCACAAGCGTGTTTTTACTCTTGAGACCCTGAGAGAGCTTATTGCCAGCGCCGGGCTTCAGGAGCTCGCGATTGAGGGCCTCTTCCTCAAGACAATGACGAGCGATCAATTGCGCACGCTCGACCTCTCGGAAGAGGTTCTTCAGGGCATGCTCAGTGTTGGTGTCGACTACCCGGAGCTGTGCGTGGGTATGCTGATGGCGGCACGCTGATTGAATCCATGAAGATACTAGTCATTGGCAATACATCATTGGTTGGGGAACGCCTCATTGACGAGCTCGAGGCCCTCGGTGAGGTGGCTTCAGCGGGCCGGCAGGGGAACCCGGACGTACTGTTCTCGCTAACTAGCGACGAGGCGATCAGGGGTGGTGATGTTTTCGAGGTGATAGTGCACTGTGCCGCGAGTTTCGCGGACGATTCGGTCGAGGGAGTGCTCCAGAACGAGCTCGTGAATGCGGCCGGTGCTGCACGAGTCGCGCGACTTGCTGATGCCGTCCGATGTCGGCATCTCATTTACTGCGGGACGATCTTCAGTTACCAAAAGGACGAAAATCAGTACCTGGGATCATATGGCATCTCGAAGCGACACGGGCACGAAATCCTAGCCTTCGCTTGTCGCCAAAACGGCATTCGCTTTGCGTCCCTGTGGATTAGCCAGATCTATGATGAGCGAGGCAAGGCCCGTGAGCATCAGCCAGCACTCTATAGGATGATTGATGATGCACGATCTGGCAGGGATCTCATCATACCCGGATCTTCTGACCCTGGCAGGAACTTCATCTTTTTGGGCGACCTTGTCCAGATGATTGGCCGGGTAATTGCGCGAGAGACCGTGGGTGTCTTCCCGTGTGTGAACCCAGAGACGCTGCGAGTGAGCGAGATCGCAGCGCTCACACTCGAGGTCTTCAGTGGAAGCGGAAGGGTCGTGCGTGAACCAGCCATGGCGGACATCAAGTCGATCTACATACCCGATGGAAGCACCTTGTACAGAGAGATTGATTATCTGCCGGAGACGAGTCTTCACGATGGCCTACACCTGATCAGAGAGCACCTGGGTGGAGTACGTGCATGAGAACGGTAGCTGTTTCTGCGGTGGGAGGGCTCATCGGCTACGGGATAGTCCGATCACTGAGGATGATTGATGGGATAAGCATTTTGGGGCTGGACGCATCCCCCGCCGCTGTCGGAAAGGAGTGGTGCGACACCTTTGAGGTTTCAGAACCCATTCCTTCACCCGGCTATCTCGACTTCCTGAAATCAGTGGTGGAGCGCCGCTCGGTGGAGCTCTATTTCCCGGGTATCCCACTGGATGTGAGTCGCCTCGTGGGTGAGGGAAACAAGCTCCACTCGGTTCCGTCAGCATTCGTCTTGAACCGCCCGGATCTCGTGTGCATGAGCGAGGACAAGTGGGCAACACACGTGCGGCTCTGTGAGGCCGGAATTCCCGTGATTCCCTCGCGGCTCGATGGCGATTTTGATTCTCTGGCTGCTGACCTTGGGTTGCCGTTTCTTCTCAAGCCGCGGCATGGTGCCTCATCTCAAGGTATTCGCAGGATCAATGCCAGGAGGGACTTCGACTATTGGGTACCTGAAGAGCAGCACGATTTTCTGTTTCAGACAATAGTTGGGGATGACGAATCTGAATTTACTGTTGGTGTATTCGGCTTTGGTGATGGCGGTGACGCAGGTTGGATTGCCCTCCAGCGGCGGCTCAGCTTCGAAGGGTGGACGAGAGAGGCGCGAGTGGTGAGGGCCCCGGGCCTTGATGCAGCGATCGAAAAACTGGTCAGACTCTTCAAGCCCCTGGGGCCTACCAATTTCCAGTTTCGTCGTGAAGGCGACAACTACTTGCTCCTCGAAGTAAATGCGAGGTTCTCATCATCCTGCTCGATCCGCACGGCGTTTGGTTACAACGAGGCTGAGATGTGTGTTCGATTCTACCTGGATCGCTGCCGGCCGCGAGCGCCCGAGGTGCGCTTCGGTGCGGCTGTTCGGTACATCGAAGACTTGATACGCGATGATCGCAATCCTGGCTGACATTCACGGCAATCTCGCGGCGCTCGAGGCGGTGCTGAGGAGAGTTGATGAGATCGGGTGTTCGTCGGTTGTTCACCTGGGCGATGTCGCGGGCTACTGTCCTCAGGTCGTGGAGTGCATCGGAGTGCTTCGGGACCGCCGTGCCATATCGTTGCTTGGGAACCACGACTTCTACTTGCTGACTGGCGCTCTTTGCCCACGTTCGCGGTCGGCGAACAGGTGCTTAGAGTACCAATCGGCGGTCATTGACGCCTCGAGTCGGGCCTGGCTCTCGCAGGCCCAGGCTGTCCTTGTCAACGGCCAAGTATCGATGGTCCATGGTAGCTGGGAGGACCCGATTGACGGCTATTTGTACGAGGTTCGGCGCGAGCACTTCAAGACCATGCCACAGCGATTCTTCTTCGCAGGGCACACGCATGTCCAGGCGCTTGTTGATTTCGGCGAAGTGGTTTTCTGCAATCCTGGGTCAGTTGGCCAGCCGCGTGATGGCGATCCGAGGGCAGCGTTCGCGGTGTTTGACGGCCACTCAATAACCCTGCACAGGGTCGAGTATGACATCGACCGGACGGCGATGGTCATGAAGGACCTGCGGTTCGAAGACCGGATTTGTGAGAGCCTGTTCCGTGGTACCAGGATCGGCGGGAAGATCGATACCATCTCCATATCTAGATGAGGCATGGGAAACCACAGTCGGAGGGGAATCTCAGCAAAAAACCAGTGGTGACTGGTTCTTGCGGACGCCTCGGGCGAGGTGCCCATGGCTAGGGTTTTTGTGGTTGGTGGCGGGCACCTGCAGATTCCACTGATTCGTTCGGCGAAGGCGCTTGGTCACTGGGTGGCTGTGGCGGACCGAAACCCTGAAGCGGTTGGAAATCGTCTGGCCCATCACTTTGTGCAGGCATCCACCGTTGACGAGGAGGCCATCGCGGCGGCAGCGGTCGAGCTCGAGGTGGATGCGGTGGTGACCATGGCAACCGATCAGCCGCTTCGGGCAGTGGCCCGTGCCAATGCTCGCCGGGGATTGCGCGGCCTTTCCGAGGACGTTGCTTTGCGGGTGACGCGGAAGGATCTCTCACGAAAAACATTCGAGGATGCTGGGGTTCCCGGGCCCCGATCATATCCTGTTGGAGACGCGACAGAGTTGCGGCAGGCTTGGGAAGAGCTTGATCATCCGGTCATTCTCAAACCAGTCGACTCATCGGGAAGCCGGGGTGTGAGCTTGTTGCAGGATGAAGGGGATATCCAGGTTGCGCTCGACCACGCCCTGATGTACTCGGCGATTAGCCGCGCCGTGGCCGAGGAGTTCTTGGAGGGCCAAGAACTGAGTGTCGAGACCTTGTCCGTGGCCGGTGAAATGAAAATCATACAGATAACGGAGAAGCGCACTTCGGGTCCTCCACACTTCGTCGAGGCTGGTCACCTGCAACCCGCCCGGCTCACCCGCGACCAGCGGCGCGAGGTGGAGGAAATCACCCGCGCGGCGGCTGTCGCGCTCGGTATCGACACGGGCCCGACCCACACCGAGGTCATAATCACCGATCGGGGGCCAAAGATCGTCGAGGTCGGTGCGAGGCTCGGTGGGGATTACATCACGTCCGATCTTGTCCCGCTGTCCACCGGAATCGATATGGTCTCCCTCACCCTCGAGCTGAGCCTGGGCCGGCAGGTGGTCATTCCCGAGCCGCGCGCGACGGGCGCGGCGATTCGGTATTTTTTCCCAAAACCTGGTCGAATCAAGACCATCGAAGGCTTGGAAAAAAGTCGTGAACTCCCGGACACGGTCAGGGTTGAGGTTTTTACGAACGTGGGTGAACAGGTTGGTGCGGTAAAGGGCAGTCATGAGCGGGCCGGGTACGTGATTGCTACTGGTCGGGATGCGGATGAGGCAGAGGCAAACGCAGAGCGAGCTTGGAAATTGATTCGATTCGAGGTGGAGTAATGAGGCAATGATGGCGCACAGAATTCTGGCCGTGATTCCGGCCTATAACGAGGAGGAAAACCTCCCCTCGGTGCTCGACGAGCTATCTCGCTGCCCCGGGGTCGATCCGGTTGTCATCAACGACGGCTCGGTCGACGGGACATCTCGGGTGGCGCGGCAGGCGGGGGTTCCGGTAGTCGAGTTGCCGGTCAACGCGGGTATGTTCTGCGCGGTACAGGCGGGATTCCGATATGCGCTGCGCAATGGCTATAAGGTGGTTGTTCAGGTGGACGCAGACGGGCAGCACGACCCCTCCGGCATACCCGAGTTAGTCCGACCCATCATCGAGACTGAAGTCGACATGGTGATTGGCTCACGGTTCCTGGGTGAAGTTCGCTACCGGATGCCGCTCGCCCGGCGGCTGGGAACGCGTTTCTTTGCATGGGTCACTTCAGTGTTGGTCGGCCAGAGAATCACGGATACGACCTGTGGCTTCCGGGCGTATGGCCCGGCTGTGGTCAGGCTGTTTGCTACCGAAACGACCTTCGAGTTTCGTGACTCCGTTGGGCTGGTCATGCTTCATCGGGGAGGATTCACCATGGCAGAGGTACCGGCCGTCGTGCGGCCCCGCCGCAGCGGTCGCAGTTCTATTGGGAGCCTTCTTTCCCTGGTCTATCCTTTCCATTACCTATTGGCTCTCCTAGTTGTGCTCCTGCGCGAACCTGTGCGAAAGGTGTAAACAATGCAGTTTTCAACAAAGCTGGCTGCCCTGATGGCGTGCCTTGTTCTAGCGGTAGCCGTAATCGAGTTGGTGAGGAAGAAGCGCATCCGCGAGGAGTATTCGCTGATGTGGTTGGCGCTGACAATTGCCTTCGCCGCAGGGATCATATTCGATCGGTTCGCCTCGAATCTGCTCAGGTTGGCTGGTGGCGTCAACCTCTCCTCGCTGTTTTTCTTCGGTGGTGTCTTCTTCTCCGTGTTGATGCTGCTCCACTTCACTGCGGTTATTTCCGATCTGCGACGCAAACAAAACGTCCTGATTCAGGAGGCGGGCCTGCTCGCGGAGCGGCTCGAGCGGCTGGGTCAGGTTCCGCAAAGGCCCCGACCCATGGGCTCCGCTTCCGCCGATGTAGAAGGGGCCTCATGATCCTGCTTCGAGTGATCGTTGTTTCGCTGCTCCTCGCCGGGGGCCAGATACTTCTGAAAGTGGCAATGCCACCTTCGGCACGCACCATGTCTCTGCCGAATCTCATATGGTCACTGGTATCGACCTGGTGTTTCTGGGCTGCGTGTATGTCCACGACTTCTGCAGCTGTGCTGTGGACCTGGACACTTGCGAGTGCGCCCGTGAGCGCGGCGTACCCGTTGATGGTGTCGCTGTCACTGGTGTTTGTACTCCTAGCAGGGACGCTGTTACTCGAGGAGTCGATTGGGATCCTTAGCTACGCCGGTGTCGCCGTGATCATCGCCGGTATCTGGCTGGTGACCCTTGGAAACGGTTGAGGCCGTAGCTGTTATTGACGGGACTTGAGGTGCCACATATCGAGACCTTCTCGGTGACGAAGGACACGAACATAATGGAGGGCTGGTGCATCGGGTACGTGTGATACAGGAAACTGGGCATCGGGGATGTGAACCCCAGCTTTTCGGATTATCCCGCCGTATTGTTGAGCGGGATCTCCGCGAGGGACCGCGCAACATTTTTTCATCAGGCCTATCTTGATGCGGCGGTTCTGATGAGAATCCTCGAGCTCGCCGAGAACCGGGGCCCCCAGGGATGCCCGTGACAAGGGGAAGAAGAAAGGTAACGGGATTGTGCCCCTGAAATGTATGGCAGGCTTCGGGTTTCCAAGCCGCTACCTTCGGCGGGGAGGAACGGCTTTGAGGAGGCAGGATTGATCGAGAGAGAATCTCCTGTAGAAGTGTCCCGGCCCGCCGAATGGAACTTTAGGGCCGTACTTGTGACCGGGATGATGCGGTCGGGGACGACCCTTGTGGCCAACTTCCTCAACAGCCAGCCGGGTTGTGTGGTGTACGCTGACCTGTTGCGATCCCTGTTCGCCGAGGCTGAGGGGCTTGGCGTATTGGATTTGTCTCGGGTCCTTACCGAGAGGGAGCGGAACGTCTTGTGTTCAAGCTTGGCCGCTGAAGGGTGGCGTATGGGTTTGGAGTCCCTCGGAGAAATTCCTCGCGGCGAGGTTGAGTCATGGTTCGATCTCTATCGACTTGCTCTGAAATCGCTCGACAAATCTGGAAACGCTCAGGTTCTCGGAACGAAGATCACCCGCGAGTATCGGTATTCCAGCCAACTTCTTGATCATGGGGCACGCCTGATTTTCTGTGTCCGGGACCCGCGTGACGTGTTGTTGTCTTCCAAAAACCGTTTCAGTAATTATGACCTCTTTGCATATGCCGACTCGTGGAAGAAAAGCGTCAGGCTGGCCGAGGGCCTGACAATGCACAAAAACTGTGAGTTGGTCCTGTTCGAACAGCTGCTGAACGACGGTACAAGGCCGGCAGTTATCGATCGTCTATCGAGATTGCTTGGGGTCGCGCTGGATTCCGATTCTGAGTCGCTCATGCTGCGTTCCGGAATTGCCGTTATGAGCAATACATCATTCGGCGACGTCTCCAAGCCTTTTGATCCGCAGGCCGGGTTCCGTTGGAAACGACATCTTGACGAAATAGAGGTCGTGTTCGCCAGTCATTTTCTCGGTTCCGAGATCGAGAAGCTCGGGTTGGAGAGGCACAAACCTGATACCAGCGGTCTCCGCGGCCTACGGCGAGGCTATTTTACCTACCGTGTAAAAAGGCGCATGAAGGATCTCCTACTTGCCGCTTATCGGCGTGCATTTGGGTCTGACAAGTGAGTAGGTTGGCCGGCGTGCCGAGGCTGACTCAGTCGTTAGCCGACGAGATCCGCGATCTCGCTGCGAATTTGAATACAGATACGTTTTTCTCTGTCGAATATCAGCGGAGGGCGCTCGCCAGCGAAATCGTCCTGCTTGGCGTTGCTGGTGACACAGGGTTGTGGAATTGGAGGGCGACAATCCTCGCCTTGCTCATACCCTCGTGGTCGGCCGTTTTTCTTTATCGGCAGGCGATCATGGCGCGTTCCCGCGGCTGGGGACGGCTTTCAGGCGTTCTTGCCCGATTGAATCTTTCTCTGAACGGCTGCGATATCGCCCCGAACGTGCGTTTGGCAGCCCCTTGTTTTTTGCGCCATCCCACAGGCGTTGTAATAGGCCACGGAACCGTAATGGGGCCGTATTGTCAGATTCACGGTGGATGCCAGTTCGTACGTGACCCGTCGGAAATAGGAGGGCAAGACTCCTACCCGCGGCTGGGCGAAGGTGTATTTGTGGGGGCGGGCGCCGTCGTGATCGGCGGAGTAGAGGTGGGCAACCAAGCTGTCATCGGCGCCCTGGCATCCGTAACAGAATCTGTCCCGGCCCGCGCCGTGGTGGCGGGTCCTCGGGCAAAGTTGGTTCGGAGCCTACGGGAGGACGAGGCCCCAGATGAAAGGGCACGACGTCGGCTGTGACTCGCTGGGAGAAGTTACGCGAACTGCTCGCTCCTTTTGAGCGAGAGGAACCTGGGTTAGAAGGTTTACGGTGGCCGCTTTACCTGGTGAGTGGTTTCCCTTGGCCCCGCCAAAGGCCAGAGAGAATCATTCTATCGAAGCTCGCGGCGTGGCTTCGATCAATGAGGTACGGCATAGCCCGCGCCGAGGGCAGTGTGTGGTATGGCATCCACGGCGCGTCTCCAGCTCATGAAATGCCGTTTGCTTCGGTACACGCCGAACTCAGTCGGCGGGGAGTTACGGGCACACTCCTGGGACCTCACCCGTTTTCACCAATTCACGTTTCCGAAGGGTGGGTGCAGCGCCCTCTGGTCGGTGGTTCCACAGCAGGGTCGCCCCTGGGTGTGTTTCTCGGGCTTCGAAGGGTGGCCAGGAAGTATGCCGGCGAGATTGGCGCCGCTGCTCACGATGCGCCTGATGTTTTTGAGGAGCCTCCGGATGCGGGTCAACTCCTGGCGCTCGTGTGGAACACCTTGGCGATCGATCGCGAGATGGAGCAGCTGGTTCGAAAAGATCCCCCTCGAGTGATTGTCGTCGGGAGTGATCTTGGACCCACCCGGAACCCCCTGGTACGCCACGGGCGAAACCAAGGCTGTTTCACACTGGTGTTGCAACACGGCCTGTTGGGCGAGTATGCCGGCTCGGTAACTGCCCAGGAGGTGTCACTTTGGGGTGATTACCACCGTGAAGTTGCCCTTGGGCATGGCGCACCACCGGATTCCCAGGTAGTGGATGGGTCGCCGCGGATGGACATGATTCTCGAAGCCGTTAGTCGTCCGGATTCGAGGAGCGCCGCCTGCGAAGCAATAGGTATTCCACGAGATGTTCCGGTGCTCCTTCATCTGCTCGACAACCTTGGGCTGCTCGAGAGACGCTTCCCCACCGAGGTCGGGGCGTTCCGAGAGGCGGCGTCCTCCGTATTTGCTGACCTCCGAGGGCGTGTGACTGTTGTGGTAAGGCCTCATCCCAGCGATTCGGATACAGACTGGGGATATCTCGAGCGCGCAGGGGCCATGGTCGTGCCTCCCGGTCGAACTCCTCTCACCTCGGCTATTGCTGCAGCAGACGTTGTGTCGACGATGGTGTCGACCGCCGGGTTGGAAGCCCTGTGGTGCGGCCGTCCCCTCGTCTTCTTTCGTCCCGGGGATCGGCTGCCGCTGGGCGATCTGGTCTCACGCAAGGCAGGACCTTGTGTCAGCGAGGCCTCGGACTGGGCCGCATTGTTGCTTGAACTCTTGGAATGCGAAGAGGCCAGACGCAAACAGCTCGAGCGATCTTCCAATTTCTGCGAGGCGAGCCTCGCTTTTCCAGGTCAGGCCGCGCGTCGAGTGGCTGACCGGATTGAAAGGCATCTGTGCTAGAAATGGGCTTAGGTCCGCGTCTTGGATTGGTTTTGAGGTCCTCCGTCCCAATGATGCGGGCTCGGATACCGGCCTAGGCTTCCTGAAGACCATGAAAATCGTTTTTATTTCGAAGTACAGCCCTCCCTCGTACAGCGGGGCCGGCAGGGCCGTTCTGAGACTCGCAAGAAAACTCCAATCGCTTGGCGACTGCGAGACAGTCCTATTAACCGCTCGACTGGATCGAGGATTGGCCAAACGCGATAACTACGAGGGTGTGGAGGTGATACGCCTTCCTGTTTCTGCACTGACGACCCTGGCCTCGGAGCTGACCTTTTATCTTTCCTGTG
>SDBT01004521.1_pt1 | contig 23598 bp, 34 predicted proteins | sample 2277101 | NCBI WGS metagenome assembly SDBT01 (sample SAMN10404973, study PRJNA504765) | marine sediment metagenome | isolation source: marine sediment core GS10_PC15, 103 cmbsf | place: Arctic Ocean: Southern Knipovich Ridge | collected 2010 | reverse complement strand
TTCGCACTGAGCGCTCCTAGGCTGATGGTCTGATTGGCAAAAATGCATTCCTGTTGTTTGACATCGATGATTAGCTCCGGTGTCTCGGCAATTTTTAGCATAGCATCAGGGAAGGGATCGACAACGGAAAACCGTGCAATTAAAGCTGATTCGAGCCAAGGGCTCAAACGCGTAACTGGCGTGACTCGTTTCTGTAACTCTTGCTTTATCAAGTCTCTTATGTCTGGGTCCCAACGAAATGCTTGATGAATGGGCGGCGTCTTTTTCCGAGCACCAGCTGGTAACATTTTTCAACAGTGGAATTGTGCACGACAAATTTCATCATTACAGATCTTATACATCGGATCGCTTGCCATTTGATTTGAAGCAGCATTCAATCCGCAGGTATAGCAAAAACTAACTGGCGTCGGTGCTATTCTTTTTCGCTTGCGACTTTTTCGTTCTTCCTCCCAAAAACGTTCACCATAATCGACAAGTAATTCTTCGCCGGCTTGAATATCACGAAGTGCCCGTATCACAATAAATCGACTATAAGGATCTGTCTGCTCGCTGGTGAGTCCCGGAAAACCAGTCCAAGCTTGTTTAAATGACGCACGATAACGTCGTTCAACAATCAAAAATTCGACATTCGTCAAGGGCTTCAAAGAGGGATCGGTCCCTTGTGGATCATTGCAAATACCGGCAAGTCCACGGCCAATCATTTCTGTAGCAGGAGCATTCACGGGCGTAGTAATCTGCCTTGAATTAACGAGACGCAATCCATCGACGTACCATCGTTGTGCCCAAAGTGTGCGCACGTGAGTCGTCGGTTCCTGCAAGTCATCGCGTGCCACAACTAGGCCTTCATATTCGGTGATTGAAGCAGCACTTACGAAATTTCGAGTCGCAAAGACTCCCATACCCGCGAGAGGAAGCGTTGAAGTTTTGATGGACAAGCCATCTTGATATGTCGCTAATTCCGATCGCCATCGCTGCTCATCCGCAGCACTCTCCAAAGAGACGATAGCTTGTTCCATTAGACACCAAATTTTTGCTCTGTCCATTGGCTCTTTCTCTCGTTTTATACGTTTAACAATACACATACTTTTTTTATTCGTTGAACATTCATTAGACAACAATCTTTTCCCTGCTTCTCACCCTAAAGATGTTCTCGTGCTACTGTGTTATCATATACGATACGATGTGTTGTGTATTTCCACCAGTGGTTTCGAGCTTACTTGCATCACTCCTTCTCTTCACGCTTATTCTCGCCGATTCCCGTTTGATTATAGTGCTCATCGCCGTTGCACTCTATTGCCAGTATGATCTCAATCATCTTATGATGTCATTAATAACATCGCCAGTCTCTTTCGCACTCGAAATGGCACAAGCCTTGGCATCAATCTTTGTATGACATTTGTCGAAGTAAATGAATTTTTTTAACGAGTATCAATAAAACAGAAAAAGATGTAAAAGCTGATTAGAAGCGTTCACCACGAATACGGCGCGCCAACTGCATGTCCTTCTGCATGATGGTGACTCTACTGCCATGAATAGCACACAAATTGGCATCTTCAAAAAGTCCGACGATAAAAGCCTCGGCTGCCTCTTGTATGGCTTCGAGAGCCATCGACTGAAAACGTATGTCAATTTTGCTGGAGAGGTCTTCCGCGATCTTTCTCACCAAACGTTGAAACGGTCTTTTCGGGATCAGCAAATCTCCGCCTCTCTGGTACTTTTTAATATCACGAAGAGCCACAGTGCCAGGACGCCAGCGTTTCTTCATGGGTTTTTTTTTCACATCATCGCTCGCAGAGCGTGGCGCCTTTCCTCCACGACGTACTAAGCCAGCGTCAGTTCTCTTTTGAGGAAACTGCTGCTTCGCTTTAGCCATAATTGCAATCGGAAAATATTGAGAAAGAGGATGCCAAAATTGACTGCAATCAGCCTTATTTTGAGTTCGCGACACTTTTGACTGGCTGGAATTCCAGCCACCTTTTGAGTTCGCGGTATTTTTTGATTGGCCTTCTCGCATGATGGATTTGTCACTGTTGGATTTTCCTGACGAAATATTGGAGCCAATGTTGTACAACTTGGCTTATGATGACAAACGCGCGCTCCTGTCGCTCGGCTCTACTTGTAAAAGACTATTCTTCTTGACTTCGAACAACAAGTATTGGAATGATATCGGCGATGCTTGTAAACCGTTCAATACTACAGGCGAAGGTGTCATGAAAGTATGGACATTGCTTGTTTTCAATAGTGTTTGGTGCAAATATAGTCATTATACTCGTACATTGGGTCCTGAAGAGCGCCTATGGAAGTCGTTGTGGCAATCTCGTCTGAATCATTGTGCTATTGATTTTGCTGAGAGAGGCGCTGAGAGTTTGTTACGTCATGCATACTATCATTGGCCAAAAATCAATTCATCGCAGTGGCTGAAGAACGAGGCATCTCGTCACGAAACAGCTCCTGGCATTAAAAACATCATTAACTTTCATCAGTCGTAAGCAAATCTGTTTTCTTTTTCGATGAGAGGCTGAATTTTGAGTTCGTGACGCTTTTGACTGGCTGGAATTCCAGCCAGCCACCGACTTTTGAGTTCGTGACACTTTTGACCTGTTCGTTTCGTTTTTCGTTTGAAACTTCTACTTCTCTCTCTCTCTCTCTCTCTCTCTCTTTCGAGTATGGCTTCTTACTCTATGATGGACGATGATAATGCCTTTATGGATGCCTTGACTAATCCTGTCTCGTTTCTTATGGGATCTGAACAAGCTTCTCTGCCCGAAGCATCTTTCACTGCTCCTGACTCGTCATCTTTTCCGATTCTCGATGTGAGACAATCTGAGCTGTTGCTAGAAAACGCTTTTATCGATTTACCTATTCCAGCGCCGATTCACGATGAGATGATGACGCAAGCCGAAGGCTTGTTACTTCTCGATGACGATGAAGGAAGCTTTCTATCACTGGCTGAAAAGAAGGAGCTGAAGCAAGATTTCATCGATCACATCAAAGATTCATTCGAGGACAGGGACTCGACTCGCTCGCAAATTCTCACAAGTGACACTTTCAGTTTATTTGATCCTGCTGTTAAGCTCGACGACGAAGATCGCGCTGCTGTGTGTAAAGCCACAGTCTTCTTCGATCTCACAGGCACAAGAGCTCGTATCCGCAAACTTTCTGCAATTTAAATTACTATTGTTTTCGTTGTTCGAATCTTCTTTTAAATGTCTGTCAGATAAAATGCATAAATGTTGGTAATTACTTCGCGGAACTTCTCTATCTTTTTGAGTTCGCGACACTTTTGACGTCTCCTGATCTCTTTGCGTCTTCTGATTTCTTTGTGTCTCCTGATCTCTCTTTGCGAGAATGGATCAACATCTGAAAGTGAAACCGGCTATTCAAAAGAAGAAGACGCAGAAGAACAATAAGTTGCTGAAGTCTACTCTTGAATTGAATGAAATTATGAATTCACAGCTAGCTACAGATGTAAAATTCAAGAGCCCTGCGAAAGCAGTGATTAACGTTGAGACTGGATTGGTACATTCAGATAAAGTGCGAGATACTGGGGTTGCTTGGCTGGAACTTACTGACAATCTTTCGAATTGCAAGACTATCCAAGGTGATGTGCAAGTTGATCGAGTTTTTGCTCTTGGTACATTGATTGTGAGTGGCGATGTTCGCTTCGAAGACAAACCAGTCGTTTTCAATGACAAGGGAGAACTCTCAGATGAACTCTCAGATGAATTGAGTCTCGGTCAATGTCCCGAAGACTTCATTGACTATATGATGGGTTGCACCCCCGGAGAAAGTATCCTCTTCATAAAGTCGGCGACTTCTGTGTTCATCGACGGTAACTTGAGTGTTCGTAAAGATATTAACTCTTGCTATCTGGAATGCTGAACGAACGGATGTATTTTATGCAATCATACCACTTCGTGGAAATCGACAGTTGCCCTATCTTTTTGAGTTCGCCACACTTTTGACGCCTCTTCTCTCTCTCAGTCATGACTTCTTCTATGCTAGATATGCTAGATGCTGACGATGCTTCGTTGACTGATCCGTTGGATATCGTACATGAAGCCCCAACAGCCGTTTTCAATTTTGAAGTGAGTATTTCTATATCGTTACCCGTTCCTTCAGGCATAGTTGTCAACGAAGCGTTGACCATGCATCCATTGGAAGATGACAATGATGAAGAAGAAATGGAAGGCACTTCTTTTAGTTTTGATAACGAAATCGAAGCGAGGCAGACCGACGACCTCATCAACAACATGAAAGCTATCGCAAAACTTCACGCTGCAGATGATCTTAACGGTGTTATGTTTGCTTTGTCAAATCCCGGGAGCGTGTTTAACATTAGCGACTTGATCGAAGATTCCGTGATTATCGATCTCACGCACGATTAGTACGTCGCTTCATACAACGGTGTTATTTGTTTAATGATTCGTTTGGAAGCACTGAGCCAACATTCCGGATTGGTTACAGTTGTCGTCCCCATTACAATGAGCATTAACATTAGAACGCCGAATGTGCCGTTGACATACATTACGAATTGATATGTCACATGAGTCGCGCTGAATTCTCCGTCAAATTCGAGAACGGTCCCACAACAGCTTCCACCAAATCGTAACGCGAATTGCCATAGCAATAGCAATTGCAGGAGAGCAACGATTGTTACGCCGAACACTGCCATTTGAACTGTTAACATATGCGACGTTGTCATCCAGAAACTGCTCGTCGTTCGTCCGTAGGGCTGATAATTCTGTGAGCTTTGTGTGTAGACCAAAAACGCTATAATCGGCAAAGCGAATACCAGTATGAAACTGCCGATCACTAGTATAATCAAGACGACCCAAATCGATATTTTAGATACCTGAGCCAATACAAAAAATGCAATCATCCAAACGAAGCTCCAGATGCCCGCAATGAGCAGCACCCAAAACAAACCCGGCTTCGTGTTTACACTTTCATCGCTTCCGTGCAAACCAACGACAAGTGAAGGACTCTTGTCTATATCTGACATCATCGAAATTTATCATGAGTTGTCAAGTAATTCCAAATGGCATTGCCCTTTACCCACGGCAACATTTCGACTTTATAGAGCAGAACGTAGTAAATCAAACTGAAGGAAAATATTGTGTGCCCGGTATCGAAAAATACCTGTCCGAAGCGCAATACCGCAAGAGCTGCTCGTGTTGCGTTATCGCTTCGCCACACGTCTTCGTCGTCGAAAAACACCGAAGGATGACGTGCTAGCCAGGATATCGTGGCTGTCGCTTCAGCAACTATTAAAATGGCAAGCCACCACACGAGCGTCTTCCAAATGACACGAATCCGTGGCAATCTACATCGAGCTGCGAAAGTCGTAAAGACATGCGGTCGCAGTGCAATAAAAATCAATAGGACAGCTCGCCAGCCGATTCGAAATAACAGTAAATAAACAGCCGGTGGCTGTGTATCGTTCAGTACGGGTTCTTTCTCTTCTAATAAGCCTCCTGTCGCCGCCCAGCGAATATTAGAAACCAATAACAACAAACTGAAAAGTGTATAACCCCACAATGCAAATTCCGACGCCCACCGCGCAAACATCACGTCCAGCCCCATAAGTAAGTAATAAAGGCAACTACAATCCTTGGTGTTATACATCTTTTAATATGGCATGGCTTGCCAAACTGATATCGAAAGCACTGATATCTGCATAGACAATTGGTTCGTCGTCATCTTCATTGAGTGACACATCTTCAAATCTCACCGGTGAATCATTATCATCATCACTGCTGCCGCTGCTACTACTACTGAAACTGCCGCTGCTGTTATCGTCGTCAGACTCCGTTGGGATTGGCTGTAATTCGCGAGTCTGGCGCCGATATCGACGATATGCGAACAAGGCCAAGACGCTACACACACAGCAAACACCACACAACACACCCATAAAAAGCAATATGTCGAAAATTCCGACTCCATCACTACTCACTTCCACTATGATAGAGGTAGTCGAAAAGTTTGTCTTGCCTGGAGACGTTGTTGAAGAGTTTATCTTACCAGTTGAAGAGGTAGTAGTAGTGAGATTTGTCCTGCCAGTGGAACCGGTAGTTGAAATGGAAGGAGAAGTCGTTGAAACGTTTGTTCCACCAGTCGTTGATTCCATGCGATTATTAACAACGAAATGTAAGCGCGATGGTGTTGCAGGCCGACTTCGATTGCCTGGTACGACGTACAAAACCGAAAACCCATTCGTCCCGTTCTGATCCTCGACACCGATTACAATGCGACGGAAATTGGTAGAATCAACTTCGAGTGTACGGAAATAAAACCAGAAATCGCCGTTGCTCGTAAGATGCAGTTGGAACGTGTTGTTATTGCTCGAAGAGAATTGCGGAACGTTCGTCCATTGCACACGAAAATTGTCTGCGTCACTCGCTGTGTGCAGCGTGCCAGCGACGCTGGGATCCAAATCAGTCCAAAATGCAGCGATTATCGTATTTATGAGATTTGCATTTGGCATAGGCAATGGAACATTACAAGGAGGACCGCCATACGTACAATTGGCACAGCAATCGTCAAACGTCAAAAATCCATTGGAATTGATGAGTACGCTCGTGTACGTGTTTGCGTAGAATCGAAAGGGAAACGAGAGATTGAAAGGAGAGGACGTCTCATCGTCGCCCAATGCTAATAAGGTGCCGTTATTAGCGTTGTCTGCAATGTCGACAGGAATGTCGCCTATCTCTGAAAAGCACTGAAAGTATAGTCCATCATCGCCGCACGACGTAGCAAAGACAAATGTAATCACACATAATAATGAAATAAATAAAAAGTTGAGAGAAACCATGTTTGAAACCTTTTTTGGCCTGTGTGTTCATCTGCTTCTGATGTGACATATTTCATCTAAGCTGCGATTTCGAAAATTGCAAGTCTAGTACATCATTGCACTTGTTCTCTCTCGTGTCATGTCCCTTTTTGATGATGACATTCTGGTTGAGTTCAAGAAGGTTCATGCACTCAACACAGTTAACCTCGAAATCTGGAATCGCATCCTTGAAAAATATGGTCCCGAATCTGAATTACTCAAAACACATACGTGTCCAATGTGTCATGGTTTCGCTGTAAATGGAGTAAAAGATTACGACTTATGCGAAACGCACACAGCCTTCCCGAGAAAGCCAACGTGTTTCAGTTGTACCGTTAGCTCCATTGCATACAATAGCGAGGACCAACGACTAAAGGCTCATGTAAGGATGCAACCCATACCATTCCCATCAATTGTGTCTTGCTTTCCTTCGGAAATGAACTTTTTCAATGATGCAGTGCCCTGCGAAGATGGTTATTTCGACATTGCTGGTTGCATTGACAAATTGCAACAACTGCAACCGGAATACATCCCTTCTAAACTCTCAGCCTGGAAGACATCGCTGGAACAATGTCAAGTCATTTTGGGCCATTATGAAGAGGATTTAATATTGAGAGCATCTCTCCCGTCAGAGATCAATACTCTTTTTGGACATAACTTTCGTAAAGGTGTAACGAACCTCCTTTATACGTGTTCAATTAGTTTACAATTCAAATGTGAGTTCCGTTCGTCAGATTCCAGCGCGGATGTATGGAATAACCTCAAAAAGCTCGCATCCTTGATAAATAACCCTGGAAAAAAACGCAAACGCACAGACTGATTGAATGAGATGTATTTTAATAACTCGAAATTTGCAAAAAATTTTCATGATACTCTCTCTCTTTCTCTAACTTTTATAGTATTTCTATTGTACAATGAACGCCGAAAGATATGTTAATTGTACGCCTCACTCGATTAATGTCTTTGCGAGTGATGGCAAAACCAACGTCATGACCTTTCCTCAATCGAAATTCATTGCGCGTATTGAACAACTTCCTCAAAAAGAAATAGGACGCATCTTTGCGAAAGTGCCTATCGTTGACACGCCAGCATATGGTCAAGTGATTGGATTACCTGACGTTGCTGGTGATATCATAGTATCTATGGACGTTGCTCACAGATTGTGTGAGACTCGTCAATGGTCAGCCGGCAAGGTTTTGGTTCCTGATACGAGTCCAGACGGCGTTGTGCGTGATGATAACGGGCAAATAGTGGGGACTAAGCGTCTCGTAAAATATTGTTGATTCTGCGTCTTTTATTTTTTTATGTGGCTATTTACAGCATCATTATCGCGAGTCTGGTACATCACTGAGACATTTTTCGAATAGACATGAGATTTTGTCTGCTTTGTGTTTCCTGCAGTTCAGATTTTCACATACCTCTTCTCTCATGTGGTGGATATCAATTATTTTTTCGATTGTACACCACCACATTTTGTATTGTCTTATTGAAATTGCCGATCACATGGGAGAGAGAGTTTTTCCTGCCTGATTCAATAGTTATGCCTAATACTACCAGAAGAAAGAGACATCAATTCCTCGATACAGATGCTCCACGTACTCAACAACATACTGTGCTCATTTCGCCAAGTCAATTAATTCATATCTCTTCGGCTGCTCTGAGTCGTCAACTCAGTGAATTGCATCCTCTTGGATTGCAAATTCTGGCTGTTAATATAGTTGAGATATCACTGGACTGGTTTGTGAAAGGTACTGATGGTGAATGGACAAAAGAAGAACATCTCAAATTCGTAGATGAACTCCGAAAACAAGTTAGTTGGGGACAACCTTTTGCTGGCATTGCTATACGAGAAGCTGTTTACCAACGATATGAAACACCCAAAACGGCGCTATCAAACAGAGCTTTGTGGTTACACACGATTCGTCGTTTTACGTCAACGTGCAGAATGAATGATTTGGTGATCACCTGTTGGGCTCTATCTGGTTGCATTGAGTACCTTCAATATGGTTGCGAAATCCTATCGTTGCAACCATGTACCCAGTCTGGAGTATCGTACAATATCACATGGTTTTGTTTGATTAGACCATTACTACGCGATGTCACATATCGCGAGTTCCTGTCGACTTTGCAACTTCCACCTGAACCGACGGCACACGAAAACGACAACTTGGTCGTAATCAAAAAAATGCATACACTTGAGCGTGAAGGTGATGGACCACAGCTCGTTGGATTGGAATGTTCAATAATAAGCAACTTCGAACATCTCCTTTCATATTGGCCAATTCTTATTGTGTTTTACATAATGACGATGATATTTTAAGAAGATGTAATCGTCGAAAATTATAAGTCTGCCTTAGTGAGCCTTTGGATTGGACTAATGTTCTGTTTTGTGTTACAAACGGACAACTAAAAGGGACCAAACATGGGGTTTTATTTTTTTGTGTCGTCATGTATATTACTACCAGCCAGCCACAACAAATAGCATGTTTCCATTCTTGAAATGTTGTTAGTTCTATATCTTGCCACGTTGTGCATGGCACAACCTGACCTGGTGCCGGATATCGTCTATGCAGTCGACACGATGTTTGTCACAAATACGACTGTAGCTGATCCATGTTTGCTCGATAGTGGATGTGTACCAAGCCTCGGTGAACATCGACTCTTGCGATTTGGCACGCGTATTCACAACATCGCCTTTGGGCCCAATGCTGATCTCGAAGTTGGGCAGCCAAACGCGAGCGATTCACGATGGCATTTTCACGAGTGTCATGGTCATTGGCATCGTGAGAACTACGTCAAAACCGAACTGTTATTCGCCGATTCCACGGACGTTGCCATAGCAACTACTAAACACTCGTTTTGTTTGCGTGATTCACAATGTGGCAATCGACATCCAGGTCCTGGAAGGTTTGGTTGCGCCTTTCAGGGTATTCATGCAGGTTGTTACGACGAATATGATGTATCAACACCTTGCCAATGGTTGGCTATTGACAATCTGCCAGTCGATCGAGAGTACATCTTCCGTATGACAGTTGATCCAGAAAACGACTTTATCGAACAGGACAAACAGAACAACGTTGTTGAGACACGATTTGTCCTCTTAGACGTGATAAACGCAGCACAATCAACAGCAGCAGCAACGACATTATTGTTACTTGTGATATGTTTATATTCATCCTTTGTATGAAGACATGCTCATTTACATGAAATGGCTCTTCTTCCGCTCATAGTTCTAATAAGCGTTTGGGTTTGGGCTATATTCGTCTGTTGTCCAAATAAAGTACTTGCCTTTTGGTCTCGAGTTTGGAGTTCTCGCACAATGTACAACGAATTTGATGGCTGTACCTATCAATGGTATCAGATGTTAACACCGAAAGCTGTCAAATCCACAACCATAATATGGTATGGCATTCAGCATTACAAAAGACCTGCTTTCATTGTCGGCAAAGCGAAGGGCGATGAAAAGTGCACGTTGACTTTTTTCATGACCGGTGATACGCGCCTCGATCAAGAGACGGTTTTGGAAAAAGATATTATACCGTTTCTGGAACAATACATTGTTCCAGAACAGGCGCATGAAGTACGCGTAGCAGCTACTGCCTTCATTAACAATTGGTATCCGATCCCGCCTGACATGACAGACATTGATCATAGCAAAATAGATCAACGCTCCACATAAAATCAGACAACTCCATTGTATTTTTCGTTCTTATTTTTACTGTCGAAATGCATCGACGAACGCCTTCATGAAAACGATGACGGGACAAGTCGGTATCGAACAACAGCGGTGTTTGAGGACGAATTCGTTCTCGTTAGCCAATTGCGCTTGATGGAGTTTTTCTGCGATATTCATCGCTAACCAATCGCAGTCGTATTTGTCTGAAACATCATCCTTACGATGCAGATTTATACGCAGCTTGCGTTTTGCTATTTTCAGTTGTGCAGCATACAGCCGTGGATTGACCTTTTCAAGATGCTCGATGTTCACATCCCAGCTTAGAGATGTGGGAGCGTGGCGTTGTCGTTGTACGACAAAAATATCATACAGATCATCGTCAACATCGTCAACATCCATGACTATAACTGAAAGTCAAATACGTGAAATTCTTCGACGATCTTAGCTAACTTTTGACACGCGCGTTTGTGAGAGTTCCAATCTTTCCGTTGGCAGGCTTCGGAACAATATGCTGTCGTTCGACAGTCAGAACAGTGAACAGGTGCAAAGCAGTAGCAGTCCGATTGTGCACACACTGGAAGTAGTCGGATAGTACCACAGCCGAGAAAAACGAACGTACGCTCGATCGTCGAATAAACTAGATTGCATAGTATGCAATGGAGAGCATATCGGTCACATAGCGCAGCCAATTTCATGAACTCTGGACCGTAGTCAGGATGATTTAAACATGTCACAACGGCAGGACTCGTGTCTGACATGTGATGAAACAATGTGATCATGCGCACAGGAAGATCGACACTGACATACGGTATCAATACTATTTTGTTGATTGAAACTACTTTGGCCAGATCATCGACGTGCTCCTTAAAACAACGAGTCAAAACCTGGTATATCACGTCAGTGGATGGTGCAGAAAAGGTATCTGCGGGAGATCTTTGGAAGATCTGATCAAACTGCTTAATGACACGATGCATGGCATTGTGAAACTCGATTGGTGGTAAATTGATTTCAGTATCTAGCAGTGATTCATCATGATTGTTTAGCTTCACTTGGAATGACGCGAGTGCTTCTGCAAGGGCTATATCCTGTTGCGTTAATTTGGCGCCGTGTCGAAGATGACGAGCAATCGTGCTTTCTACATATTCCAGAGAGTCTTGATACGACAAGTCGTTCATAATGAGTTCAACCAAAAAAATAGCGTACAATAAGTGCTGGCCATTGCGCGTTCTTCTCCGTGTTGCTCTGCTCGAGCAACGGCCACCCATACGTAGTTTGTATTGTCTGAACGTCCATGCTTGCCGATAGCTTCTCTCGCACGAGTTGTAGTTGATCGTTCGCTGTCAGCACCAGCAGTCGCCGTATAAATTCAAGATCACCTATTGCATTTTCGGCTAACCACGGTTTGTTCTCGATGATCCATGTCCAGAAACTCTTTATTCCCAACGGGAAATGTGATGATAATTGCGAATGTCTTTCGACGATTCCGAGCCGTCGCCACCAGTTTACTGGTGTTGTCAATCGTGGCGATTGCCAAGCGCGAAGCCATATTTTTAGGTAGGTATCGAGCGAAATCCTTCCATCATCCAACGCCTGACGATATACAGAGCCCGTCATCGTTATTATATTGTATGGGACGAATCCAGGCAAGAGGTCGTGCTGCAGTAACCATATATCGTTGACGCCAGGATAAAGAGTCCAAAAATTATGGTCATGCTTGAATTGCCATTGCTGACGCAGGTTTAAATCAACCTCAGCACGTTCGTTCGTTGTTAAAGCCGAGTAGACAACATCGAGCGCAGTGAATGCAGCGAGTGCACTATTCAACAGGGTAAATATGAATAATACTTGATCGCCGATGCGCTCTTCTACTATCCAGTTCAATAGCGTCATTGCTCCATCCGTCCATTCACGTTCCTCCTCCTCCTCTTCCTCATGCTCCTCTTCATCTGGTGCGGAAAAAACCAGGTACGAAGCGCCAAAATAATCCCATGGCGACACGCCAACGAATGTTGCCATTTTTGCACGAAAATCTTGGCGCAACTGTTTTGATTCTGCCCCGGCATCTAGTTGTACTTTGTATGCTCGCAGTATCTGTCGCATTTGCGACGGTGCCTTCTGTGGCGTTACGGCAGACCCCCAGAGGCTACCTGCATACCAACGCAACGTGCTGTTGACATCAGGTGTTCCATATAGTTTTCGAGCTTGGATCTCCGGAATGGGCTTGGACAGTACATCGTCCATGGTTCTATAAGCTGCAGGACCATGATGCAAGAGCAATTTTGTCAAAGCACGGCGCGATGACTTGCGATGTTGTACTTGTTGTGCCAGTGTAGTGGCTTCTGACCAATTCACTGTTTCCAAGCGTGCTAGCTGCTGCATCATATCGTGTAGATTTTTCGGATCTTCTATCGGTTCAGTGAATGTCATGCTGGCGTCAGCAATAGTAGTATACGCCAACAAGAGTCCTTCACCATCCAAGAATTTGTCCTTGTATGCATCAAGTAATGCTTGTAGAATACTTGTTAACTCGTTATTCGTCACGTCGACCCACGCTAGTAAAGTATAACGAATGAGACTCGTTGCACCAATCCTGATAAATGCAAATGCCGCCTGAAGTCGATTGCCCTGCAGCTGCTTGACAATTCGCGCGAACGTTTTGATGCTACGGAACGCCCATTCCTCGCGTTGTGCAGCCTCTTCAGAAACATCACGCGCCATTTTCAACACGAGAGAAGCTTCGCGTTCGTTCAGTTTATCGGCGTATAGACCAGGCGATCCCCAGAAATCCTCCTGTGCGACAGCCAACGCCAGCGAGCGGAAGCGTCGATCGGTTTCCGTCATTGCCAGTAGTGTTTCGGGGTCGTTGCGAAAATGGTAGATGATATGTAGCCAAGTCTCGTCGGGCAATTTGCTCCAGTAGTTCTCTTCGGCGTACTTTTCAGTTTCCGATTGCAACTTTCGACGCTTTGGATCTGGTTCATCATCATTATTATGCTGATTCGTCATTACACTAACGAAAAGGTCGGCACGTTCAGAACAGGCGTCACCATTGCAAACGACAAATTGTGGAAAATCGACGAGACGACGTGCACCAACCTCGCTGCGACACAACACGCATTTCATGTCGTTTTTCTTTTTTTCTGAGTGTGTGTGCATGACATCTCTTTTTTTGACAGCACAAATACATGACAGAATCACTGATTTTTCCAAGATTCATATAGCATGCATTCTGATGATGAAAAAACAGAGAGCCTTATTTACATTCTCCTTCGTCATCTGGATGTAAAACAGGATACAGTGCTTGATCCTGCCATGAGCGAGGACTATCTGCTCATACTCATGAAAGATGGCAAAGCGGACGCAACAATTTATCTAGATATGATTCATGAAAGTTGGGGAGAAGATGATCAAAGAATACTTGATCCAACAACTGAAACTGCACAGCAATTGGATATGGATGTAGCTGTGCCCGGTACCTTTCGTGTTGTCTATGAAATCGTGAGAAAGGTTTTGAAGTGCGTCCCATTGAATTGCGATAAGCGTACGTATGCCATCCACGTGTTACGCAGATATGCTCAAGTGTTAATGAGCGCAATAAATCATTGGCAAACTACAACTCAACGATTCATCGAAAGGGGGAGATTCAGAGAGAGATGGCCACACAATCCTCAAAAGGAGGAATATTTCAAGAACTTGACTTTACATTTCATTTATCGAAGCGAACAATTTCTTCAACGATGCATTGCAAATAAAATCTTGTACAACACGTCAAGTGATTGCAGAGTTTTTGAGATGGTAAAGATATATCTGATGAGTAATGGACATCGCAATCCCAATCTGACGCTCTGTAACAAGCCTAAAGTTCCTACGGAACTCCTGCAGATTAAGTAATGAAGTGCGTTCATCGCTTTCCCAAGTGTGTACACAACGTCGTTATCTGAGTAAATATAATACAGAGTTAGCGACTATTATCAGTGATCCAAATGATGTATGATAAGAGATAGTCACAAAAATGGCAATCACTAGATTATTTGTTGTGATTTTGATAGTGTTGCTGCCATATACAGTCGCCTATCTCACACTTGATTTTCAAGCATCCTGTTTTTCCCAGGTATCGGATGGTTTGTTTGTCTCGTGTGATGACAGCTTATTCACAGTAGTCAGCTTTCTATATGATGATGGTGACACCAATGCACATGATAGCGTCATAGGACCTATTACAGAAACAGTGGAGATCGGACAAAATCAACCTACCACCGAAGATCTAAAGCGATTCGCCGCATTCAATGAAACACTCGCTTGTTGCAAACGATATCCAGCCGTGTTGGACCCTGTTGCAACGCGTGACATATTTGTGCATGCCGCCCCCGCTATACATCGCTGGACCGTACAGGAGTTACTGAGTTTCATGCATGCTGGCGTGGATCCATGGCTCGAGGCTTTGCAAGAAGATCCATCGCTTTATTACTCATTGTCGATATCTCCGTCCACTAGCGGTTCTGCGAAAAGTCTTATCACATTGAATGGTCTAAATGAAGTGGTTTTTGCCGCGATCACGGGAGATTTGATTCGCAACCCCGAAAATGTTCTCGCCGTGGCATTCTTCTATATTGATCATAACGTCACGCGCATTCTTGAATGGAATATCGCGGTTAACCTACATCGTCTATCGTCATTCTTCGATCTAGAGCAGAATCCTCGTCAACGTGGCTTTGATTTTGCAACACTTTTACGGCACGAGTTTGGTCACACCTTCGGACTTGGCCATGCAGTCGAATGCACACTATCGGTGATGTATCCCTCATTGAGCCGACAGGAAATTCGCGCTCTTATCGTAACCGATAAGCAGTGCATGCGTACGCAACATGGGTTACCAATAAATGTTGGCACAATCAATACATTCTCATTTTTATTATTATATGCATGTGTAATTTTTTTCGTGTGTTAATGTGTCTTTGCAATATAGAGCAAATTCGTCGCTGTGTATCTCATTTGTGGCATTCTATGTGGCTCCGCTGGTTGATTATATTGAGTCTTTCCATCCCGCTTACATTTTATTTACTACAAATGTATGTAAATCATCATATGTATGTCCAAGTGATGTTTCGCCAAATTCTAGTCACAATTCTACAGATGCCAGTGTTTTTGTTTGATTGGTTAGTCACTAGTTTGTTTGATTACCCCTCCTACCTGTTTGAAGCAGAATATAAATCATGGCTAATTCAATGGCTCATGTGATGTTATATGTTTGCATTGTTATATTCTTGAACACCTGAAATCTACAAAAGCTTCAAGTCACCAGTCAGTTCATCCATGACGGACTTTCTGTCTGGTCCCAAAGCCAAGACTGTCATCGAGCCAGCTGCAATTTGTGTCCGTCCTTCGTCAATGACAAGGTAGGTCACAATATTTCTTTTGAGGGCTGTACTCTCCAGTCTGCGCAACGCTTCAGCCGAATCAGCTTTGACAGCTACCTTAGTAGTTCCAGTTCGGTTCCAGTCATCTATAATCGATCCATAGTGACCGGCGATTTCAACCTGCTGAGAGCGCGACAAGGCATATATCTTTTCATATGCTCCTATAGTAGCATGAGCACATTGAGCACACTTCTTTCCAGGGCCCATTTTGAGATCTGTACGAACTACCAAGACTAATTTGCAACCTTCCTCGGTAGTGCATGCGATAGTAGAGCGATTTGCAGACAAGGATATTTTAGAAGGAAAGAGAAATTTACCAGTTACAACCCCACAAACGAAAGAAAGAAGGGAAGAAGAAATGAGCAACGCCATAAAAGACGCAAGTACCGATGTACTAGTGTTAATACAAGTTACACGACTGAATGAATGCTCTTGAAATTAAAACTCAAGCCAATTCCAACCAATAAATCCTCCACGGGACCAAACTTCTCCTTTGAAATGTTTAGGTTCGTGATCGGGATAGAGATCAATAAGGAAAATATCATTCGAATCAGACTCGCCTCTGTGATCACAGTTGTCAGTAATTTGAAACTCATCATAATTTCCTTTCCATGACCAAAATTCGACGTTGGTAGTTTCAGAATATGCCAACTCCTTAGCATCATAAATTCCTTCATTTTTCGCTTCTGTCAAAGTAGAATTCATATAATATTCTTTTTGTATCTTGACATACTCAAATACAGTGTATTGAATTCTAAAATCTCTTTCAACTTCTGACGCATCTTTGTATTCTGTTTCGAACCACTTTCTAATGTTTTGAGAGACAGCGGAACCTCTAATCTGACGGATAAGAACGTCCTGTACAAGACGACGTAGACGATGACAAACACGAGAAAGTCGCGCTCGATCATATGCAGTGAGCACATTGCAATCGATAATAACGAAGAGAATTTCATCAGGAAACACGAGTAAATCCATAATATCCCAAAAAGGAAATGATACTGCAAATAGAATCCAAGCACGCGATTTTTTTCGACGAAATCTGTTAGTCACATCTGCTGCTCTGCTTTCGATGTCTCCGCGAACTGAAATCGTGATATTGGACGTTTGGCTTATTGTCGGCTTCTGTGTTTACATAGTTTTGTGGGGATTCTTTTGGATTAGTATCGAGTGTGAACCAACGAGGAGATGTATTGGTAAAGTAGAACACATTGGTCCATGTGGTTACAAGGCTCGGTGGCTTGATCCCACATTTGATACGTATTGTTCAGTAACCATGATAGTTGGAGATGAGCATGCAAATGCTGCGACTCCACGTAGCGACTTTCTATACAGTGTAGGTTTTTCTTTGCCAGAGTCACAAAAAAAGAATTACGCTGTGAATTCCATTCATCACCTCGCTGCTTGTAGGGACGATGGGTGGTGCACTAAACGTGACATTTACATGTGCAAATGTATCAACTGGGCAAGTCTTGCGTTACTACTTTTACAAATGAGTTGTTTTTTCGCGACTATGTTGTGCCTGCACTGTCTTGATTTTACTATTATACGTATACGCGAATGAACACTCTTGATTTATTGCCATTAGAACTTTGGTGCGAGATTGCTAAGTTCTCTCCCGAACTCTGGCACTCTTTGTGTTTGGCAGTACCTCCTCTTGGCAGATATTCGTTACTGACAAAGACTCAACGATGGATTCAAGGCTTATTCTTTGTGGATGAATACTATGATCAAGGACGTTTACTTTTGAAAACTCGAACGTGGCGTGTCAGACACAAGATACATCGAGACAATGATCAACCTGCTCTACTGATGTATCGCAAGGACAGTGGCAAGATTTTTTCGAAACAATATTGTCAAAATGATACACTTCATCGCAATGATGATCAACCTGCTCTATATACATATTGGGAGAACGGTTCTTTGGCATCTGAGGAGTGGTATCAAGATGGCGCTTTCAAACGTGTCAACAAGGCTCGTGCCTGCAAAATCTGTTATCGTCCCAACGGCAGCATTCATAGGAAATTTTGGCATCGCTCCGATAATCCTACTACTCATCTCGAACTTAGATATCCCGAAAAGGAAATTATACTTCAAATTGGTAATAATTTCGGGATGCGAGCGATGCCAACAAGATATACCTTCGCTCGTTTCTACCAAGATATTTTCTCATTCTTTTTCGATGACTACCAATCCTTCGCTGTCAATTGCGAGCTGTAGCTGTCAACAGTGCAGAGACGCTCATCGCAAATACGAATTTAAGTCGGATCAAGCGAAATGTAATAATTGTCTGGTAAAAGATTTGGAATGTGATAAAGTCAACGCTCCAGGCCAAAGACGCAAGGTTCAGAAGGAGATACAAGAAAAGATGCGAGAAGAAAGCGGAATCATGACTTCCGTGTTGCGATTCTCCAAGAAGCAATCCGCGCCACCATTACAGGAAGAATCTGCTGCTGTCGAGATCGCATTTGAAGAACTTCCTGAAGAACTTCGTGATATTGGAGTACCTCATAATTTGTTATTTGTGTGGTCAATTTAACCAAGTTCACTGAGTGCTGCCATCGCTTGTTCCATGAGATCTCTTGTGGCAGGGTGTTGTCCAGCCCAATCAACAACGGCTTGCAGATAGGCTCGACTACCAGTCCCCTTAGCCTTGCGAATGGAGTCCTCAATTATATCTCTCGTGAATTCAGAAACTCTCCATGCTTTCTTAATCATTGCTGTGAATATTTGGTCGCGACCCAATGCGGCCATGCCTCCAAACAGTGTTTGCCATTCAGAGCGATCGAAATGGGCGGCGATTCCCGCCGTATTTAAAAGTTCAATCACATCCATGGCATTGTCACGCACGGCAGCCCATAAAGCGTGGAACGTCAAATTTTTAACAGTTCCGGGGAGACCCTTGGTGTGTATGATGGTCCACCAGTTACTTTGGATGATCCAACGATGGATGTGTGTCCACGTATGTGCCCATGGCGTCCTTCTATGTGGATCAAACGATGCCCCTCGTGCGATATCACGAATCACGTTTTCATAAGCATGTTGAGTTATCATCAATTGAAGTAGCACTGCCTTTTGAAAGGTGTACTGCATCAGACCGAGATGTCCATCTTGCATGAAAACAATGGTCATATGGACAAGGGCAGAAAGTCGGTGACGATGTTCTACTGCTTTAATGCCTGCTACATTGATTTCAATGCGTGAAAACGCGTTATACGTAAAGCTTTGTGTATCAACTGGAGAGATCGCGTCACGTACCGCCACACGATACACGCCTTTCACGATTGTTCGTATTGTTTCGTTGTCCACACCGGTGAGATCCTTCGTCATAACGGGATTGAGCACGTTGCCAAGGAAGAGAGGCGCCAGCAACGCGTGAAGTCTACTATTCGTTATAGCGAGTTGACGCAATTGTTCTGGCTCGTCTTGCAAATGCGCGAATATCTCGTATAGAATCTCGAATGGCATGTCCATCAGTTCAATCGGGTCATTACCATTTGCTGATGCCATAAACTTTTGAAAGGTAGATGAATTCGCGACACGACCACACAGTGTATGCTGTTCAATGTTGCATACGACATAGCCCTTTCGGGCATAATGTACCTCGGACGAGCCGCACACACAACACGTCATTTCACTTTACGTTTGTTTCAATAGCGTGCATGTTTGTTTGTTCTATACGGAGTAGATCGAGATTTATTTTTTTTAAATCAACGCGCCTCATCAAAAACTTGTTATCACATTTGAGACTGGAAATATTCAAGTACACTATCCGGCATCTTATGAATAATATCTGCAGTCAAAGTACCAAACCAAGTAGCCATTTTCATTTCACACATATCATGCAGTCTGCTCAATCGTTGGTCGTCGCGGTACAATAGTAACAACTTGATAGCATTCTTTTCATTGACATTTTCAATGAGCATTAGCTCGAGATGTTTGAAAAGACTATCGCACTGGAAACGATCACTCAACATGAACAATTGAATTCGTTCATCGAGATTGAGATACACGATTTGTTGATCGTCGCCATAGCAATAGGCAAGAAAGGCAGCGAAGATGCCAGCTGCTACTTCCTTCAGAATAATTGGTTGTTCGTTGGCCTGTTTCATCTCGAGCATATTATTTTTGAACAACATGCTCTCGAAGAAGCGAGAATACGCTGCCAGGATCAATTTGTGAGCGCTCATCAAAGTGCCGTTAATGTCGAATTTCACGTCGCAACACATGCCTTCGGGCAACTTTACGGAGAGCAATCGGGACAGATCCGTTTTTTGTTGTACCGCGAACGCTGGCGCTTCATAATAAATTCTAACGATGACGATGAGTGAATCATCGCCAATGGCCTTTGCTATTTCGTCTCGACAAGGCCAAGAGGTTACTGTAGATTTAGCGCTCGAATCAATGACAAACGCCTCGTTTTTGAATCTACTACAATGAGCAGTATGCAATAGATTCATGTGACTATCATACATCAGATATTGAAATGTCACCTTTAACGCATCGACGTTCACATAGCGACTCCAACTGGTGTGACTCAACCCAATAGCAATACGCGTGTCTGTGACGTTAAAAAGGGACGGGATATTGGATACGGCCGTGGTGTGATGTTTGTCGATACGCAAACACCATAATATTTGGCGATGACCATCGAAAAACTGTGCATCCTTACGTTCGGGTATGGCGTCGTCTTTTAGCCATTCACCGAATTTCGGGAACACTAAGGACGTTTCAAAAATAGCAGACATGATAAAAATAAACGCAAAACTTCAGAGACCAAGCGTTGAGCTGAGCGATCGTGCACGTTGTTGTTATTTTACTCATATGAATTTTATCGACTTTCCTATAGAAATCATTGCTTACTGCTTGAAAGATTTCGACTGGGATGAATTATGTGTCTTGCGTTGTGTTCATTCACGCATGCAAAAAGCAGTTCACGTCGTTATGCTTAACCGTGGAATGCCTCCTTACGAAGACTGGATCGTGACTGCTCCGTTTGAGGATGTCATCAAGCGTAGCACCTTGCTTTTGAATAGTTTCGTCAGCAATGCACGAAACTACGATCTCGACCACCCGATTTGGGGACCACCGACACTCTGGGCACTATGGCCAGACTACGTCGAATTGTTCACGAATCCGACGAATCCCAACGTTTGGGATTTCAACCCAGATCCACAAGAACATGAATGCATGTCAATGTGGAAAATGACGAGAGGCTATCGTCTGCCAATGATTGTAGCTCGTCGACAATTACGAATATTTGCACGTCAGGATTTCTGGTTGAACTTCGATGAGGAAGCACTACATCTCTGGCTCGCTTTCTTACCTCGTGTGACGGACGATGATTGGCCTGTCGAATTTTTCGATACTATCGCCAACTGGATCAGCTCTGGAATTGAACGCGCGTTTGCCGGACGCTATTCACTCTATGCAGACGATAACTTTATCAATTATCTGTTTTACCTGATTACGACACGAATACCAGGCTTTGCTTGGCCACTCCCGATTCTCCGAGCATTCGCGCCACATACAACAATCACACAATATGATTGGCTTGATCAAATGCGAACGCAGTGTGCCACGAGTTTGCAAAAGATAATTACAAAACCATCTCTACACGATGATCGCCCGATCGAGACGCATGTCTATGACATCTTACTTTCCTTGCTACGTAGACGACGTTGGTTTGACGCCTCGCACTTCCAGGAAAGTATTAGTGCGTTATGGCTGGAAATTTCAAACAGACAACCGCAAACCGAAAATGAACAAGTCCTGACCGTGTTTCAGCCGCGTTATTTACAGGCTTATTTCTCTCGAGAACAATTAATCGATGTCTACCTAATGATTTTCATAACGTTTCCCGCCGACCAACGAACGTTCATTCCAGATATAACAGAAAATTTCGTATCTGATTGGTTAAGTCAGCAAACGGATATCACTAAGAGAGAACGAACTTTCATGCTTGAACTTGTATTGGGACGCAATGATTGATTTACTCGACTTCCCTGACGAAATATTGTCGATGATCTTTGAGTATCTGCCTACGTTTCGTCTACTCAAATTGACTTCGACGTGTCATCGTCTTCATGAGCTGCTCATTGTGATCGTAACGAGACGAAGACACACTTGGTACAATTACACACCCGACATGGATTGTATTGATTTTGACGACATCTGGACAGGGCCATGTTGGTGGGCTGATGAAGACTCCGACTCCGACAATGAAATCACAATCAGCACTTATCGTGGTATTGATATGGAAGGCCGTCTTATCGAATGGAGCGAACTGGATCTAACAGCGACTGTCACAGAGTTTGACATTTTATGTGAAGAACATCTGAAAAACTGTGGAAACGGACTTCATACTTGTAATTTTAATCAATTCTAGAAAACAAAACCTCATGCTCGAACTTGTACTGGGAACGCAATGATTGAGTTACTGGACTTCCCTGACGAAATATTGTCGATGATCTTTGAGTATCTGCCTACGTTTCGTCTACTCAAATTGACTTCGACGTGCCATCGTCTTCATGAGCTGCTCACTGAGATCGTAACGAGACGAGGACATAATTGGTACACTTACACAATTGACATGGATTGTATTGGTTTCGTCACTATCTGGATAGAGCCATGTCCGTGGATTGATAGCATTTTCGACTCCGACGATGACATCACAATCATCATTTATCGTGGTATTGATATGGAAGGCCGTCTTATCGAATGGAGAAAACTGGATCTAATAACGACTGTCATAAGGTTTGACGTTTTGTGTGAAGAACATCTGAAAACCTGTGGAGACGGACTTGATACTTGTAATTTCAATCAATTCTAGAAAACAAAACCTTGGAAATGACTGTCGTTTCCCACGGTGCCGATGTCGTGCGTTCCATAATTCGAGTGGACTCGAAGAGATAGGGTACGTTTTGTGCAGCAACCCAACAAGCGGAACCGTGACGCGGCGATATACAAAAACCAAATGTCGCGGGTAAAGCACATTGCGAAGCTCGACCAGCGATCACATGTTTGCCATCGGCATATCCAGCGTTACTCGTGAATGTACCAGTAATGGAAAGGTCATCCGCATTACAATACAGAGTCAAATTTGACAGGTCGTTCATGTAAATACCCGACACGTCATCGACAATTGGAAATACGCCGTCAAGAATCGGCGCTGGTTTACTCGTAGTTAGACCAACGACAAAGGTCGCAAGTAAAAAAAGATAAAGAAGACTAAATTTGTACATGATTTGATGTGCCTCCCTCACCAGTCAGTCAATTTGATTCGTGTTAATACGAGTTAAGTGGCGCATTTTCAAGGCGTGCATGTTTGAAAGACAGTTGATGCCTGTTTCGTCAGATATTCACGACTTTCCACATATTGCAAACAGTGGGTAGCAAAAATATCCTCGACTTTGATTGCTTCGACGTTCGAGCAGTGGCCATGCGACCATTCCACGAAACTTGTGCCTTTAAACGAGGTTCATTACAACGTTCCGCGTTTATGCATTCGAAAGCCTTATTGAATGTGACACATATTTTGTAAGGATCCTCGATCCATATTTTATAAACATCCATTGTCATGTCATGAATCATGTCAGTACACGTCTCGATGGTATAACGAGTAGCATTTATCGGCATCGTTGAGAATTAAAATTGGCGTGGAAAAAGAAAGA
>SDBT01004520.1_pt1 | contig 23599 bp, 55 predicted proteins | sample 2277101 | NCBI WGS metagenome assembly SDBT01 (sample SAMN10404973, study PRJNA504765) | marine sediment metagenome | isolation source: marine sediment core GS10_PC15, 103 cmbsf | place: Arctic Ocean: Southern Knipovich Ridge | collected 2010 | reverse complement strand
TAGTCTATCTTCGGTTGCTATATATGCCTGACCCAGCATCGAATTACGGAAAGTACCCATCTTAGTGCCGTCTATCATGGCCTCTTCATATCTCTGCATAACCATTGGTAGTTCACAATGCGGTGTAATAAAATGACTTACATGATAACCGGATACTCCCTCTGTCGGATATTTTTTGTTGTACCTGTCCGGGAACTTAGCCACATACACACCATCGATAACAAAGATTTCCTTTTTACATTTAATGCAACAGAAATATGGTTGGTTTTTTTCGTGTGATGTTTCTTTCTTGTAACTTATCGAATTGGGAAACTCTTCGGTTATACAAGTATAAGCGTTACACGCCCTGCACTTAATCATTCGCATTTTCTGGTCGGAATCACCAAAGGCTTTATCAATTCCAAAATCAGGTATTGTCGGGGTACCAAGTTTTACCATTAGTTTTAGTTCGGAGTTTAGTAATCTATCCGGTATCATATCCGCAATAGCATCGTTAAACAAATCAAATTCATCCAATATAGCTTCGTCGGCAGGTTCGGACCTTACAGATGTGCTGTCTTTTTTGCCTTGTATGTCTGTGGTTGAAGATGCACCGAGAAGTCTGAGAAACGCATCTCCCACCCTTTTGATATTTACAGAGTTAGTGTTCCTGAGGTGTTTTTTAATACAGGGGTTATCCGCTATTATCGGTCCCATACGGGTCTTACTAAAATTCTCGACAGCTATCTTGTTGGGGAAATAATAGATAGACCCCTGTGGGTATTTTCTGTACCTCAATGCATGTATGGCTCTCAGCATGAACAGTGTGGTTATACGAGCCTGTGCGCCTTTCATCACAGCAAGGTTTCTGGCAATATCGCGCATTATATCGGCCATATACTCACAGCCGTCAAGCGTGAACGTAGTTCCGCCCATGAGCTTTATCTCGTTCTTTAAAGCCCAGAAGATCGGGTCAGATGCCATGGTTACTTCTATGTCTGGAACTGCTATCATGTAAAGACTCTTTCTTTCGTGCTAATGTAGTCTTTGCCGCATTTACAAGTATAATGATAATCTTTAACACCATCAGTGCATCTTAATTTATTTCCACACTTACAATTTACTTTAAATTCATATATTCCTAATATCCATATTGCTCGCCACTTTAACCAGTGAAGCCATGTCTCTCTTGGCGATTTATGAAGTTGGGTTTTTATTCGCCTGAAAGCGCTGGGATAGACATCAAGTAAATCTATGATTTCCCGGTCTACGCCTACGTCAATTAGCATTTGCTTTGTTATCATACAGTTGCCTTTGTCTTCCAAATCGAATTAACCATTCTTCTATTAAGTCTTCTATGAGCATATCAGCAGGACAAGTCCCTGTGTCAATTAGTCGGCCCTTGCTGTCGCACCAGCCATAAACCGAATAAGTGGCAGTTTTGGGCGTTTGGGATTTAAAAACTAAATTTATCATTTCTTCCTTTTCTTGTGCTTCGCTAATTTACGAGCAACACTCGGTTTGTTTTTGAATAAGAACTTTCTTTGCTTATTTGATTTAAATGGCATTATTTTCTCTTTCTGAGAGCACGCCCGGCCCTTTATAGGGTGATCGTGTGTGCCGGGCGAAATGCTCATTTTTATCTCACATTAAATATTCCCATACAGTTTCTTTGCCGTCTTGGCGGATCCTTACATAGCATCCATCTGGCATCATATTATACCTGTGGATGGAGTCGGCAAACGATCTGCGAGCAAAATTATCATGTTGTATATCTATCCTTTGATATTCAATCCATACCTCTGGTTCGGTCGCAGGATATAACTTAATGCTCATTTCTTCTCCAATCTAAAATACCCTACAAGATCGAATGTATCACCACTATCGCCACAATAGCATAAATGGCCATAGTCTTATTCTCGGCTATGCCTACTATCGAGGTAATCGCCAGACCTGTTATGTGAACCTTTTTGCTTATTCCGTTTGCATCGTAAACGATACCGTTATTCATGCCATCCTAATAAATATAGGTTATTTCCGGGTCGCGGCAGAAAACAACAACAGGTTCGGCATGGCCCTTACTTCTGGCCTCCTCGAACACTTTTCCCGCGTCTTCGCCATAAGCAACAATAGTCCGGTCGTTAAACGACGGTGTTGCTATATATTTGCCGTGATATTTACTCATGTCAATACTTTCTCCAAAACTGTTACTAATTTTTCTGCCTCGTGGTGGATCTCATCGGATGCGGTAAATCTCTGTTCTCCTAAATAACCCAATCTATGTAAAAAAAGATGTATTGCTTCATGTTTGCCGTGAGATTCCGGTCCGGGCGACATTTTTCTGCCGTTGTTGCTTAACTCCGAAGCAAAGTAAACATCAGCCACTCTACCGGGTTCGTTTATTGAAATCTCAGCATAACTCTCATTGAGGGGTTCGTGATAAAAATATATCTTGTATCCCTGGAGACCTAATATCCCGGTCCATCGCAAGAACTCCTTCTTGAATCTGTTAAATTCAGCCTTAGATGTTTTCTTCATAACTTCTCCGCCAGGTTATCCATCCGTAATCTCAGATTCACGTTGCCTGTCATCTCAAACAAGATCTCTGCTAACTTCTTTAAAAACTCACTATTGGGATGTACGGCGGTATCTATCATTTGTTCAAATTTTTCGTTCTTTTTTGGTTAATGGCATTTTGTCTCCTTTACAGCTTCTCCGCAATCCGGTCAATATGACCCCCTAAAGTTTCATTGCCAGTCAACTCAACCAGGGCCTTGCTCAGTTTATGCAGAAAAACCCTGTCATGGGGTTCATCCGTAGACACATCGAGCATCCTGTCGAAAACCTTTTGTTCTTCGTCGGTTAAGGGCATTTAGTAAGTCTTTCTCGAATCTCAACTAAATCTCGCAAAAATTTCTCTTTATGTGGATTCCAGCCGGTTTCTCTTTCCACTTCACTCAATAAGGTATTTACCGAACCCATCAAGTCTTTATATCGGCCTTCCCAGTGTTCTGCCTCGGTTCTGTCGAAATCCTCGTCCTTATCAATAGCAACGCGCGTCTGGCGGCCACAATGATAACAGTTAGTCGAGACTATAAAAATCGGGTCAACAACTGGAAAATCTCCACCATTTCGATATACTATACTCATTTTTCTCATTAACATACTCCTGCATCAACAAACTCTTGCACTAAATCGGTGGCTGTCGAATGTCCGGTAGTCTGAACTTCCATGCCACAAATAGGACAGGACCCAATATGCCAGTTCGTGAGAAGGTTCTGGCTAAAGGCAATCTTAGTCTTTCCGCACATCAGGAATGTCCCTGTGGGTTCCGGCGGACAAGCCTCTTGTTTACTGTGTCTCAATTTACTACTCCCATAATCACAGTTGGCACCTGTCAGTTAAATCAGCCAGGTTAGTTGCGGCGTTTTTGACCCTATCTGAAAAACCACGGCAAATACTACCGACCTCGCAAGTAGTAGATGTGTCTACTCCGGATATCGTCGCTGGCGCCGGAGTAGATAATACCGGAACCAATATCTGGCTTAACCTTTCCACTTCTCGCTCCAAACCCTGAATCTGTTGTTCAAGACGATCACTCTCTTGTCGTATTTCACTTGCTTTTTCAACTATACTTGCTCCGTCATTCATTTTGTTCTCCTTTAATTTATCTTACCTATCTTAACACGCCATCGTTTCTGGCTCATCAGATAACCTTCTGCGCCCTATGAAGTAAACTTCCCTCCCGCATCCATCAACTCACGAACCCATGCCGCACTGGCAGCAACCCTAAGCGCGGTGTCAATCCTGTTCAAGGCGATAATGTCAGGTAACACCGCCAACCATTCGCATTTACCGTATTGTTCCATGTCTACTCCTTTGGTCTTTAATTGCTTAACATGGCATAATGGCCGTTCTGAGTAATTATGGTACCTTCGCTCAAACCCTTCGCCCCCGCCCCCCATGCCTCTTGCGCCCGCTGTGGCCTTTTTCTCTGTCCTGCACAAGATTATGTCCTCTCCCTGCATTCGTCCATCTATGGCAGTGCCAGGGGCCTCAAGAGATAAACTATTGATTAACCATGCCGGTATCATGCGAATGCCCCTTCGTAGTCCCAGTCTCCCGGTATGGTCACGCGGTTGTGCCTGAATGGACCAGCTGTTAGCTCTACACTGTTCATTGGCTCGCCCCAGTTGAGTAGCTCAGGTGCAGTGCGTTGGGCGTACTGATCAGGGTGCGCGTAGTAGTGGCAAAGGGCCTGCGCGTGGCCTGTGTCCGCGTACATTATGTCCGACTTGTCCGCGTTCGTCGATCCTGAGCCATCCTCAACAGCTTTATTTGTCCGACTTGACGCTTTCCGGCATCGATCAGAGCAATACTGCCTCTGACGGCCCGTAAGCTCCTGTGTGCATCCATCGTTATAGCATTGCATAGCTACGCTCCTGTCCTTAGTTTAGGTTTAGTTATGGCTTTAGCATGCTCCATGCCTGCGGCAAGCTCTTCAGCGGTGTAGGACGGGGCATCAGCCCTGCCTATGTCATTATCCTTGTCATGTCCGTGCAGCCGGGCCTTGCCAGTGATGGCGCTTACCTCCGCGCTGGGTTGCTTAAGGCCTATAGCATGGCGCCGGGCCTGATCGTACTCGTATTGGCATTGTTCAAGCGTATAGCCTGTTTCCTTGATTAGCTCTATTTCTTGCCTGTCTATTTCTGCCATTACATCAGGTCTATCAAACAGCAACGCACAATTCCCGTTCTGTGCGTAGTTCTTGCTATACCCTATACTCATGGCAGCGGCGGCCTTACCTCTGTCTAACGCAAGGTAGGCTGTTACTAATGCCTTGACTACGCCTGGACTTGTTATTACTGGCATTTATTCCTCATGTTTTATCAGTCTTAGCACATCTTCGATATGTGGTATCCAGCGAGATTTCACCATTTCTGGTTTGCTCAGGTGCTTTATACGCCATATCGTTTTTAAGCCATTCGAGGGCTGTTCGTAGTTTGTTACTGATCTCTTTGTCTGTTAGTGGTTTATCTTTGGTTGTTATCATTTATTTATCAGTCTATTGCTTAATATCGCGTTTTTTGTATTTATTTTGCTTAATTTGAGAATATTTCAACCATCATCTGTTTTTTGTATTATATTTAATATAGCGAATAGATAACCGAATTTCTTTTGAAAGGATCATGTCATGACTATCGCAGATATTATCACAGAGTTAGAGAAAGTGTCAGTACAAGACCTAAGAAGAGCTATTGACGGTATCAGATTAGTTTACAGAGTTTTCCCTGCCACTCTCAAAAAAGAAATGCTCGGCGAATACTCCAATACTGAATATGCCTTACTTAGCGCGCATGGTACAAACAAAGGCGATCCCATTGACGGCGGCACTATCTGGGATATTTACCGCAATAGCCAGAACTAAGTCGAAACGCTCTTCGGAGCGTCTGCGGGTTTTACCCGCACTGATGAGACTTTATTTTAAAGAGCGAATAGATAACATTTTACGAAAGGGTTTAGATTATGGCAGTTATCAGCAAATTCAAGACAGCGAAAGGCACGGAAACTGAACACGTCAAGATTACTAAGAAGGCCGGAAAAGATGGTTACTGGTCTATCGGCACAAAGGAGGAGTTGCAGGAAGTTTTCTCCTCGATTATCGGACAAGTAGCACGATCGGTATGGTCGGCCGATGTGCAGGCGGCGTTTGATTCTGCAATGGCCGAGTGGCCGATCTGAAACATTTAGGGATCAGCCTTACAGCTTTTCCTTAACTGTTTCAGCTTTGCCCTTATATGGGCTGAAAGGAGCGTAAACATGGATAAAACTATTAAATTGTTCAAAAAAGCTTTACAGTCAGACCGTGAGTATAAATGTAGCTTAACGGAGCCTATTAACATTTTATGGGACGCGTACAAACAAGATACAGACCGTTTTGATGAATTGGTTTCAGCCCTTAAAATTGTCGAGAACGCTTACAAGTCTTAACCCTTGCCTTAACAGGCTGAAAAGAGTATGAGTATGGAATCTTGGAAAGTAGCAAATAGTGGAGGTGCTGTCATTAAGGATGGAGTTGGACATCCAGAAACGATCTGCACGCTCGAAACCGTTCCCTTGTCAATAACACCTGAAGTCGAAGCAAGGGCCAAACTCATTGCGGCCGCACCAGACCTGCTACGAGCATGTCAAGGTATGAAGTCTTGTCTCGATAGCTTAACTATTACTGATTTTGCCATAGGTGGAGACAGGTCATGCCGAATAACAGTTGAGGCCGCAATTATCAGAGCCACAACTTAATCTAAACCCTATTCACTTGTAAAAGAGCAGGGGTAGTTACAGCGTATTTACCACATTCATCGGCGCATTGTTCTCTCACGAGCATTTCAAGCTCCTCTTCAGGGCTTCGAAGTTTCTTGCGTTTTAAGAACATTAGCCGTCTGAGCTGTCTCATGTTTCGCTTGTTCATATAACTATTGCCTTTGTTTTGCGTTTTTCTAACATTCACTCTTAAACCGAATTACTACCCCATTGGCATATGGGAAGCATTGCTACTATTGTTTCATGGATAAGCTTTGTAGTCAGGATTGTAGGTTGGCGACCTAAAAGAGACCTGTTGGTCCATGCCGGTAGGGGTCGGAGGTGTCATCGGTGGGACATTGCTCCTGTTTTTGGTCTTATCCTGCACTCTCACCCCGTCTCTTGAGCTACACACCTTGTCTAAGACGTGGCTATCGCTCCGGTCAGAGAGTATTTGACCTTTAGCAGCTGTTTTTTGAGCGATCGATCCATATTCACGCCCTGGGCGAACAGTTTGTATTCCAAACCCTTATTTGGATTGTAAAGAACGCACTACTTATCTCAAGTGGATGCTCAAACCATCGTCCGCCACTCGGTTTTACATCATGGGTAAGGTACGGGTCCAAAGCTCACGTACCTCATTGACCATGTATGCGATTACGCCCATTAAGTTTAGCATCTTATGGGCCTATAAGGGATTTTGGCATTATCCCTCACCATAAAACACCAAGGGTAGGAATCGAACCCACTCGGCGAGGTTTTGGAAGCCTGCCCGTCACCATAACTGTCCTTGATTCAATAACCCGGCACTCCGAAGATTACCGGGACTCGATCTGTTAGACCGAGGATGTGCTTACAATATACCGAACAAACACCGAACAAGCAAGAACTATTTTCATATTTAATTTTAATAATGAAATAATCGTGATTTCCAGCCCAATAACGAGGGTATGCGAAAAAATAAATATTATTTAGTTGCATTTTCTTTTCTATGAGTTATAATTTAACCATGAGAGCCATAAACTTAACCAACACAGCCTGCCTCTATGCCACGGCTCTCATGCTTCGGCGATATGCAGGCTGTACTATTTAAGGAGATGACTGTGACAAGGATAGGACTTAATGACTCAATGCAAGATGTAATCGTAAAGATGTCGGATGGTAACCCGGGCGGCTTGGCTGCTATAATGAACCTAATCAAGGACGGCGAAGCCATTGACCCACAAGGAGCGATGGGTGGACTTGGGAATGTTCTCTTGCTCGACACTCTCGGTATTTATGGGACGGAAATCTACGTCTTGCATAACGACCAGTGTAATCGTGACACAAGGGAGTTGTGTATGCTACTCAGGGCCTATCAGTTAGGCTACATATCTGGCGAGAGGTTACAAAAAATAGCTGGGTCACAGATGCGAGATACACTTCTCAGCAAAGAAGAGATGGATGACCTTGATGCTAAAGTGACGAAGCGATTGCCCGACTTTCAGCCACGCAAAGAAGTGGTAGAAGTTACAGACTAACCCCAACCCCGCACCGGGCAATACAGTGGTTCGACTCCATCGGCGGGGTTTATGATGCGAATAGATCTAAAATTCAACCGTCGGCATATCATACACCCCTCCTCTATTTGCATAGGTCAGGCGTGGTATGTCGGCTATATTTTAATTTGAAGGGAGTATGTTATGAACAGGCAAGAATTAGCTGATGGAATCGAAGATTTCTGTAAAGATGCACCTGAAGGAATGTTATTGGTTCGGTATGTATCCAGTCCGGGAACCGATGTTTTTGCGTGGTTCGCCGCTATGAACATACACCACTTGACAGATAACTTACCGAGCAATTGCGACATATATCTTTATAAGGCTTTCGGAAGTGGTTTGGTTGCCGCCGGTAGGTTCCGGAGATATATGGAGAATGGGAAATTTGACAAAAAATTATACCTTAATCCGGTTTAAAACGCTTAGGGATGGCGCCCCGGATACCCCGGGCGCGTTCCTTAACTGTTTTATTTAACCTTTAATTTAGGAGTAGTATTATGATTGATACTTTAGAAGACGCAAAATTCGTCCTTGATGTACGAAACTCTACCTACAAGCTATCTAAAAAGGTCAAGCGATGTAAAACATGGAAAGAGCTTTGTGTTTTACTTGTTAATGAATTTTCAAAAGACTAATTTGGGAGCAAAATATGATACACTGGCTAATAGCTTTTGTTGTGCTTTTGCTCTTTTTGAGTCGCTGTCCAGAAAGCGAACTGACCCTTATCGTTCAAATAATCGCAAGTAGTTGCGGTTTTATGATAATATACAAAAGCATCGAAAGACCCTAACCTTATTTAAGGAGTGTAAGCATGAGGGGCTGTGCAAGCTGTGATGATCTCGGTTGTAGTATGTCGGGCGAGTGTGCAATTTGCCTAAGAAGCAGCCTGTGGATCGACATACATGGCGGGAGAAAATGTCCCGAGTGGACTAAACTCGATCCTTACTCAAAGAAAAAGCGGGTTATTGACTAACCTTAACGCCTTAACCGGCAGAATGGAGAGATAAGATGTATGTTTATATCAAGACAGAGTCACAGTTATGGACTGTTGGGTTTTATGATCCAAGAGGTGATTGGTGCTCTGAAAGCGATCACGACGACAAGGAGAGTGCCGCCAGCCGTGTTAGGTGGTTAAATGGCGGCAATGAACTCACTGAGTTGCAAGAGGCCGCCCCGGACTTGCTGGATGCGTGTCGAGTGGCGGGCTTTGCGTATAATTGTGCTATCTGCCACACCCCTACCGGCGATAGACGAAACAGGCTCACCGAACAGAACATTCTAAGAATGGCCGCTATCGCTCTGGCCGAGAAAGGGGTGTAGCATGAACTTAAACAAAACATATAAATGTTTCTTTTGTGGCAAAGTATTCACCAAAAAAGAAATATGGGAACATTTTGAATATGGTCCGGACGAGTTTCCAGTGTGCATAAATGGCACTAAGGCCGAGGGGGAATGAGCATGGAACGAACCAAAGAATGTATGAGATGTCCTAAAAGATTTGGGATTTATGTCTGTAATACTTGCCACCCAAAAGCTCAGGATAAAAAGAGAAAGGATAAGCCATGAACTTAGCCGACGTATATTTCGAGTACATCCTAATCCGACAGAACAACCTGCGCCGTGCAGGGCGTGTCATACAGCTTTATATGCTGGAAAAGCAATGGGAACAAGAGCCAGTAGAGCCAGGAAATAAGAGATAGAGATGGATAAGCAAAGATGTGAAGGTATGCGTAGACATGGCGGTGCATTATCTTTTGGACCTCCTACGTGGTATCAATGTACCGAAAAACCAACTGTTATGCTTACTGTTAAGCAAGGTAAAGAAAAAAAGAAAACATTACCTGCTTGCGATATTTGTTGGGCTGAATGTATTTCAACCAGTGGTATAACAGTTATTAAAGCTAAACCTATCGTAACCTAACCCAACACTAAATAGGAGTTGATTATGCCCATAAACTACGACATAGATTATCCAAAACTGGAACGGCGCTGCTGGAAGGCTGAGGCCGAGCGGGATGCGCTGGAATCTGTCTTGAGACGAATAATTAACGATTTGCCATTAAACAGAGATTGGCTTGATCCACACCTTGAACTTGAGGCAACCAGTTTGCTCACGGCGAAAAAAGGAGAGTGAATATGGACGAATTTAACCCTACACATAATTGTTGTTGGAATTGCACAGAATATGTAGACGCATTGTGCCAAATATCTGATCGGAATGACGACGAAAACCCTATGACTTTTTGTTGCGAACTGTACGAAAGAGATGAATGGGAAAATTAAAGGAGAACCAAAATGATACTAACCATCTGGATAATACTATTCATCCTCACCTGTTCAATGTTGCCGGTGGCTGCGCTTAGGGCTTGATCTTAGCCCCAAGTGTTCGCCATACAATCAGCTATGCCCTGGAAAGTGATTGACCTCAACTTGCTCCGGCTATCCCCTGGCGACATCCTATGGATTCTTGCTTCTCGTCCTGCAACTATATTGGTGGGTTTTAATTCTGGTAGACCAAAAAGCCATAGACCGGTTTTCTTTGTCTCACCATGACCAAACTGCCACGGCTGAATATATTGGTCAGGCCCTCTGTAAATGCTGGACATTATACCAACTGGATTTTCGATACATTTTTTTGATATCGGAGCATTTATCAGTTTCAGGAAAAAGTCTACCGCCGCCTGTTGCCTGCCATCTGCCCGCTTTTCTTTAAACCACCTTGCGCCACTAACACAAAGATGAGTGCATGGCGGATGTGCTATCATTAAATCCCAGCCATTGTCCAGTACCTCCAGCACATCCCCCTGTATATGCGGCCCTGGCCTCTCTGTCGGCAGTAGATCACAACTTATCGCGTCATGGCCCTTGGCTATAAAAGCGTCACGAACGACCCCGGAAAATTCGCACGCCACCAACACGCGGAGCTTCTTCATAAAACCACCTCCCCAGCATGTATCTCCCTATGGCAACGCACACAAACCAACACGCATTTATCGAGTTCTTTTTTGTTTTTCTCAAATGACCAATGACTCTTCAATGCTCCTGTTCCGTAGCCATCTTTTTCTAGTGGGTTTTTATGGTGAAAGTCCATCGCAGCAAGACATCTTGAATAGCCACAAACTAAACACTTACCCCCTTTGTACTCAACGGCTTTCTTCTTTTGCTCCAATGACCACTCGCGCCTGTTTTTATTGCGGCTATCTTTGTATTTTTGAGTTTTGTTATAGGCCCTCTGTCGGGTATTGATACGCTTTTTGTTTTTTGGTGATTTAACATATTCTTTATGATACGCCTGGCTTGCCTTTTTAACTTCTGGTTTTTGCCTATATTCTTTCGCCCACAAAGCTAAGCACGTTTTGCATTTAGCCATATAATGATTACGAGCCTTTCTGAAATTTGACAAAGGCAGTATTAAACCACAACCACCACATAGCTTTCCCCCATCAATTACGGGATATTTCAATTTACCCATTGCGCATCTCCAAAAAAAGTATTAACAATGGCATTATACTATGCACAATAAGCAATGCAAGAACTAATTTATTATTTTTTTCACATGCGATCAAGATTTTCAAACCTCAACAATCCTCCCTCTCGGCTTCTTCTCCGGCATAGCATACCGCTTGCCCATGATCCGTACAAAGTTATACACCCACCAGGCCCTTATCTTGCTCATGCCCTGTTCAAGGCAGATACGGCGTAGCTCCTGATCGGCGGCCTTGCGCTGAGTCCGGGACAGGTGTCCTTCGCGCATGGCCTGATAGAGTACGTCGTGAACCAATGAGGCTATCATAAAGTTTTTAGTATCTATGCCGGGATCAGTGGGGCCGTCCCAGCAATAAGATCGCCCATTTCTTTTATTTTACTTTGAAGGTCTTTAGAGTAGGCCAGTAAATTCTCGGCATCGGTGTTAGCTGATTGCAGAACTATCTCATTATCTGCGATCAGCTTCTCAGCGGCGACTTGGAGGTTAAGATCTTTCCATTTACCACGCTTTTCTTTGGATTGAATATATCCAACTAATGACCGCACAAGTGAAACTATATCTGGTCCATCGAATCTCTCGCCGTTAACAAACATATACCCTGCTGTTCGTTTTACTTTAAGAAACTTCTCAGCCAAATCTTTGTCGTAAGTCGCATTTTCTATCATCCCTCACCTCCCGGCAGTTCTGGTATTGGCATCGCTTTACTTGTCATATCGTGTATCATCATGGCAAAATTAGCCACATCTGCACATTCGTTTAGAACAGCATTATAGTCTTCGATTACCGGATGCCAGTTCGCTGAATCTAATGCACGGTTAAGTTCGTCTAATTCGTCTTGGATTCGTTCGGCTAACCAGTCAGTATCACAATGACTCCACCCACGACCAGTGCCGTCCGGATTCATGACATCACATTCTTTATTCCCGTTCTTATCCAGCTTGTATTGCATAGTTTTGGCAAGGGCCATTATTTCGGGGCATATTTTATCGCTGGGGCGGGTGTTCCATGCGGCGATGGCTAAAGCCTCTGCATTATGCGAATAATCCGAGGTATCAATATTAAACCCTATACCGATATTGCCACAGTTTTTACACCTGATTCGGCCATAGAAACCTTGAATTACATATTCGGCTTTGCCCCCACAGAACGGGCACGGCTTAAGCTCTTTCATGGCTTGTCTCCTAAAGCTTTACATCTTTCACATATTTTATCAGTTACGGCCATATACTCGTTATGTTGACACTTAGGACAGATACGCAAATATCTTGGAAGTTCGTCTTTTTTTTCTGGCAATAGTAAGCTTCTTTCAAGTTCTTTTTCCAGCCGATCCACCTCCGCCAGCAGGTCCTTGATGTCTGTGGGGGCGTGGATTTCGACTAACTGATGAGCTTCTCCTCGTTCGTCTTGTTCCTCGCTCGCCTTTTTTAATCTCTCTTCAATCTTTTTTGTGTTCATTTTGACTCTCCAATTCCATTGCCACAATGCGGGCAAAATTCGGTTATATGCTCGCTCAGTTTACCGCAAGCCGTTTTCCATAAGCCACTGTCTGTAAACGTCCACACGCATGGCTTGATCTCGGCCAGTAGCTCGTCACAGGCTCTTATTTTGCCACTAACATACGACCAGAGTGCAGTTGTCTTTTCTTGTTCTTTATACTCCGCCCGCTTTTGCTTGATTATGTCGGTTGGGTTCATTTTTCTATTCCTCTTCTCTAAGTACCAATACGCCAAGATCGCCCATTGCCATTCCATGCTCCATAAATGCAAGATTTTCGTCTTCATTTAACTCATCTGCGAATAATACGCTGTCGGCCAATTCAGGCATGTCCATATATCCGGCGATATAAACGGGTGAATCCGGGCAGTTTGCACTTTCAAGCTTATCTATCAGCTCTTGTACTTTCATTTTTCTATCCTCTCAAACTCATAACCGAAATTATATGTATTAACATCCCAGCCGTAGCCACGTTTTTTGTTAATGCTGTCCCACAACTCATCCCATTCTATATTCGGTTCACCTGAGCCAAGATAACAACCCTCTGCCATACAATCTTCGGCACTTATATCCTGCGTCTGCTCAACCCAGACCCGCTTAACCTTTACCCATTTGCGGGCAAGGCTCTTGTACATGAACATGCCGGAGGTTTTGGCGTAGGGGGTTTTACGGTTGCAGAATTTATCCCACTCTGTTTTTGTAAGTGTTTGACAAAAAACATCGCCATCATCAAGGTAATCTCCCTGAATCATTCTTGTGTTTAAGGCAGAATTTAATTTTGCGTAAACCTCGAACGGTTCCCGCATCCATAACTCGTCGTCCACGGCATAGCGGGGCTTGCATCGAAAACATAGGCGGCCTACATGGTCATAGAACGAAAACCCGCCATCGCTCTCAAAAGGATCTTGTGCGTAGGCTGGCGGTTGTGGCACAATAACCCTACGTGTTTGACTTTTTAAGCCTGCCCGTATCGCTGCCCGGTTCTTTTCGGTCATAAGGGGCATTGGTTTTTCAGCCATTGGGAAACTCCCTTACTTGAAGTTCTTTTGGAAACTGCGTTATGTCCTTGCAGACTTTGCCGTTGATTTCCGTTTGTTTCATAAAAAAGGCAGTGCCTACGTTGGTGCATTGGTGCATCAAAACATCAGTCCATTCTAAATCCATTGGCCTGCCAGCCTTGCCACCGGGTAGAGATTCGCAACCACATATTACCCAATCAAGCTCTGCCGTTGGAGTATCGCACTCATTACAAGCACCGTAGCAGTCCCCGATGCCATAATTTTCATATAAACACCCGTCAAGTTTCAAGTCCACAAATTCCAACATTGGCTCAACGCTAACAAACCGAACCGCAGCCGGTATCTGTAACAGTATCGGGATTCGCTTGTCTGCCTGCTCTTGGTTCTCTGCTGTTACGCCAAGCCAGACGTTTTGACAACACGATAACTCAAATCTTTTGCCTAATGAATTAAAATATTCAAGCATTATATGAGGCCGCTTTGTTAGTATTTGAAAAGTATGTTGAGGGCATTGCTCTATCACCTTTATTGCTTTTTCAATATCGCCGTATGATATGCCCTCATGGAATAAATCGTTCCAGATCGAATAGCTTGTGGGTTTTTTGCGTTTCAAGGGACGCTCTAACCGTTCTTCGTGAAATACAACGCCGGTTTCTTTCCTGAACCGTTTCTCTTTTGCCAATGACCAGCAATTTTTACAGCCAGGACTTACCTTTGTACATCCCTCGACTAACTGCCAGCCGAACTGCCACCAGCGACCTTCATCTATTCTGTCAAACATTGTTCTTATCTCCTACGAGCTAAATAGTACATGGGTTGGGGTGAGGACTTCATAGGTATCTAACAAATTTGCGTCAACCCACGTAAACCATTGTGCGTTATATTTATAAATTCTTGGCAGGCTTGACACTACTCCGCCCTCGTACAGATAGCCGATGAAGTCAGGGTGCTTAGGGGCTTCGTCAAGATAAAAACAAACCTCACTTGTGCGGTAAAAACACAATGTTTCGCCTTCATTGACTATGTAACACTTCACCACGCCCTCTTCCTCGTAATCTGGGCGCAGGCGGTAGGTCATGTCAGTTACTGACGTGCAAGAGAAATTGTCAATAGACCCGCATGAGAGCCACGTATCATTTTTCATGTACATTTCAAACTCCGGTTGCCCTATCTCCCTCGCCTTTTCCTGCATAGCCTCATTAGTAAAGTCCGGGGTTTCCATTAAGCCAAATGCCATCTTGTTTTGTTTCAATGCTTCGATTATACTCATTTTGAATTCTCCTTAATATCACCAAGTTCGTTACGGGTCTTATTATAATGCGGGAAATGCTGCCGTATCTTAGCGATACATTTTTCACATGGACACAGGCCGATTAAATGCTGCAAGTCTGTATCGCCGCATAATTCGCATTTATAGTGTTTGTCGCTCATTTTCTATCTCTGGTCCTGTTCGGGTTACATTGTCCTTCTATCTTTGCCGGTTAGCTGGATTATTTCACAAGCAGCCTGCAAGCGACTACCTACGCGCTGTCCGAATGTTTTGGTAAGCGACTCTATCGGTTTGTTCGTCGTGATGTATGTCGGCCTGCAATGGTTAAGCCGTTGGTTCAGGATTGTACAAAATACCCTTCGGCTGAAATCTGTCTCGCTCTTTTCACCCAATACCATAGTGCCAATATCGTCAATGAAGAGCCTGTCAACTTTTACAAGTGTGTCGATTATATCCTTTTCAGTCTCGTTGGCCTTTGCCTGGTAGGTGCTGCGTATGCGGGAGCAAAGTTCCTCGTACTCGACAATTTCTATCAACCAGCCGAATGCTATCGACTGCTTAACCATAGCCATTAGGGTGTGTGTTTTTCCAGAACCACACGCTCCCCAAAGCAAAAGTCCCTTGAAATCATCCAGTGCCTTTATTTTCACTATCAAGTTCTCAGAGAGGTCGTCAATAGTAGCTTCGAGGAATAGCTTAGGTACATGCTTCTCTATTACCTTCCATAATTCACCCCTGTCATTCCACAGCCTGCACGATCTCGCACACACTCTACACCAAGACCTTTCGGCTGGCTCATTCATGGCTATCGGGCGTACCCCGCACCGCTTACACTTCGATTGTGCATCCAAAATCGGAAGTTGTTTTAAAATCTCCCCCAGTTTCGGGACTTCCGGAGGTTTTTTGTTTTCCGTTACCTTTTTTAGTTTTTTGTCGTCCATTTGAACTCCATGAAATAACTTTCAGCTTCCAATTTGTGACCGGCCTACCCTTAACATCCAACCAGCCAGACTCGGTGTACCATTCAAGAAACTTCTTACAGTTAATGTCGTAATTCTTTTCAGTAGCATATAATTGTATATCTTTAAGTGTTGGTGGTACAAAGAGTTTTTTCTTTTTCTTTGGTTCTTTATTCTTTACTTCTTTAAGTATAGTGTCGCTCCGTTGTCGCTTTCGTTGAACTTTCGTTGTCGCTTTCGTGTCGCTTTCGTAGTTTTTTGCGTCTTGGTAAGTGTCGAAGTTACATACAGTTATAATTAAACCGCGTGTCGTCTTCGTTGTCGCTATCATTGTCGCTTTCATTAACCACTTCAGCGCCTTTTCGCACTCCCATTTTTTGTACCTCTGAGTGCGATACCCGACTTTCCATGCCAAATCATCTATAATTCGTTTGTAAGTAAATAATCCTGAGCCTCTTTTAAATTTACCATTTGTTTCCCAGTTCACTTGTCGAATGAGATACATCCAAATCTCCCGAAAATGAGGAGGTTTGTCCATTATATCAGATAGTTCTATGCTTCTGGCTATCATCACATATCCTGTTGTTAGATGTGCCATTGTTTGTGTCCAAAAAGGTGGCCAGCCAAGTTTTGGACGCCGTAACATACGGAGGTATGCAGACCTTGGCTGACCTTGGTTTAGCTATTTGATTGTATGATACAGCATCCATTGTTCGCAATTTTACCCTTTTCTCAGGAAATAGCAATCTTTATTTTGAAAATAAAAAAAAATTATTCCATCAACGCCTCATACCGGTCACGATAAGAATCGTCCATCTGCCGGAAATCATCACGATTAGCCTCATACCACGCCCAGTGATCGGTCGTTTCCAGCCATTCAATAAAGCCCTGCCCGGAGAACGAGTCTACATGGGGCGAGAAAGTCGCATCAAAGGCATGGCAGGTAGTACATAGACACACACCGTTGCCAAGGTCGTGTCTGTGCCTGAGTCGTGTCCGTGAGAGTATGTGGTGGGCGTTAAGCTGCCTCTCAGTAGGGCCACAGCGCTCGCAGAGACCTATGCTTCGGATCTTTACACTCCAAGCACTATCAGCCTTTTCGCGCCAGTAGCGTGAGTTTGGCTTTGCTTTGCGTTGTGCTAAGGTAGCTTTAGGCATTAAGTATTCTCCGATAACTCTTCCAAGTATTCTTCGATTGACCATATCGCTGCACTTGAGAATAGACGTTTAATTATATTGTCTACGGTTTCCTCTGTCATACCAAAACCGTCGGTCATTCCCATGAGAATTGATTGCCTAATTGTTGCTTTTGCATCACTCATCTCACCCCACCCCCAAACTCTCGAAAAACCTCTGCCATATCAGTGTCAAGCTCGGCCTTAATCCAGGCATCTCCAAAGGCTTTAAACGGCTTTCCGTCAGGCTCTACGCCCATAGCTATCTGACTTGCTACAATGTCTGGGTAGTAGTCGACAAAGGCTATCGGGCATTCAAAGTCTTTAGCCATGCGAAGTGCAAAGGCCGACATAATAATAGCCCCAACGAATGCGCCTATCATAAAAGTTAGAAAATGTTTCATGTCGCATCCTCCGCCGTCCTTATCACCCGCCTTAGTTTCATGGAGATTTCTTTAGCCTTATTCATGGACACAGTAAAGTTGTTACCACAAAGCATGAACCATATTCGGTCTTCATCTATTCTGACATGTAGCTTCTGTGGGGGAGAAACATGTTCATAATCAGCCTTGAACTCATCCAGTGGCTTGGCCAGTTCGGTGAGGTCGTCGAAGATGTTGCCGAAGATATTATATCTCTCTTTTTCGTCAGCTTCGCATCCTGCCGTGCCGTTGTAATAATGATGTGTTACGGCAGATGGATGTTTTTTGTCGGGAATAGTAAATAATCGTAATTTCATATCGCCGCTTTCGTTGGGGCGTAACCCATAATCCCCATGCCTCGGCTTGGGATTGTCAAGGGCGGCAATCTCGGCCTTGGCCTTGTCAATAGCCTCTTGATGGTCTTTGATGTGCTGTTCTAATATTTTCCGTTCGGTCATAATGTTCTCCTTTAAATTAGCCCCATCCCTGGGGCTTACTCACTCGTCCGTGAGTGAGGTTGCGGTTTAATATTTAATTACGTAATACAGCACGTAGAACCAACCAAATATGCCGTGGATGGCAGCCCACAAGACAGATTGATGTAAACTCCACGATACAGTTACGGCTATGGCCGCCCCAATACCTATCCCACTACTTGACGCTGTTGATTTTGCACTCATAATCTTTCTCCTTTAAAATATCAATATTTAACATTGCAAATTCACCATCTCGTGCAAATGCTTCAGCGTCACGAATTAAAGCGGCCTGTGCCCTACACTTGTAAGCACCAGTGTTTATTTTTCTGTTGTTCTTGCTGTAACAAACCCGCCATGTGTGATAACTTTTCTCTACGCCAATATAGCCCGACTTGCCTACGGGATGCCTTGAGTGAACCAAATTTTGGTGACTGGTACAAATACGTAAATTGCACTTCCTGTTGTCAAGGCCATTAAAATTGATGTGGTCAATTAGCTCACCCTTTTTAGCCCCCATAATTTCACGGTGCATCCTAATGGCAGACCGTGGGTATCCACTACGAACAGCATAAAAATATTTCGGGTCACTTGTATTTATGTGCCACTTGTACTTATTGAGCCGCTCGTAATCCTCATTGTCAACCAGAACAAAAAATCCTCGGTATTTTTCTCCTGAAATAAATATCTTCTTCATGGTAAAGCCCTCAAAAAAGAGACCACCCAGAGTTGTTACGCAGGTTGGCTGTGAAGCCGAATTGCCTCTGAGTGGTTCTATTTGATTTAGTTGTCCTGCGTAACATACCATGATTTTATCATGTCCTTAAAAAATAGCAACAACAAAATTAAATATTTTTTTACAGCCTGTGACCCTCTAAATGCAACCACGGAAATGTTGCCCATCTAAGCCTCCATTTTACCCAATAATTCTCTGCTATGTCCGAGCCAGTGGTAAGCCCTTCCTCAAGCGATGAGTATTCCCAGACAAGAATAGGGACGTTTATGCCCAATCTGCGTGTTACATACACCTCTTGCCAGAAACCTTTGTAGCACCAACCGCCTCCTAAAGTCACCACGATCAGGTCTATGGCTTTGTATACTCCACGACCTTTCAGTTTCCTGGCGTGAAATATGCGCATGAAGCAGTCCACGTCCTTAGTCTCAGGGGCCTTGCCGGTTCTGGATTGTTGGGCGTATTCAGGCATTGTCTCTCCAGTTCTTATCAGCGGGCGGTATATCACATTTAAGCCATGTTTTAAGCCATTTTATACACCAATCCTCATAGGCTGAACACTCAACAACATCCATATCTGTCTTGTTTACGTTTTTACCAACTACTGCCTCGTATCTTTCTTTGAGAAAGCTGTCCATGTTTTTAATGGTCATTTCCACTTCAACCGCATGTCCAGCAATGGTTATTTTCAAAGAATAGTCTTCGTTGACCAGAAAAGCCTTAACGGCTTGAGGCACAATCACAGCATAGTAATATCCAAGCTGTTGCTTGGTCTTAGGTAGAACAGCTTTGGTTATTGCAAGTTTGCCCCGTTGTCCGGCTTTCCATGGTGATAATTGCTGACTTATCAGGTTCCATGGAAAGTCGAACACCGTAGCTCTATCAAAAGTTTTTGTGAAGAAGTAGTCCATAATTAAAACGGAATATCGTCGTCACTCCCAGCTTGTTGTTCCGCCCCACCGCTCGGCACGGCTTCTTTAACCCTGATACCGCCAGTGATTTTGCCTGCAAACGACACGGTCTTGTCGTTGTACAGAATCACTTGTTTACCAATCCATCCATCAAAATCGTCGGTTCCGGTGAGGATTTCGATAACTTGGCCATTGGTAGTGTTTAAAACCAAAGGCTTATCAAATTCCTTGAAATACAGTACCCATTTCAGTTCAGGAGCTTGACTTTCCATGGCCACATTTTCCTCTGCATACTTCTCAATAGTGACCAACATGTCTGGCTCCACATCGTTTTTTGTCAAAAACCTACTGTCTCTTAAATCGCTTACTTTTGGCATTTTCCTGTTCCTTTCTTAGTTCCTGTTCCATTATCTCTATATCCGACTCAGGCCACAATGGCCCGATGGTCGCTCGTGTAACCTGCCCTGCGTTAAGGTCGTTTATGGCATCGTCATGGAAGTGGAGTAGGTCTCTCATTGGTCTAACCTGTGTAAAATTTCATTTACTTTGCTGACGACGTGAAGTAAAAGCACCCAGTTACATCCGCCCAATACCAGTACGGTCCATAAAATTAAGCCTTCTTTGTTCATTATCTATCTCCTGTTCTATTTCCGGCAAACAGTCTTCCCCACAGCACCCGCCCAAGTCCTGCCTACATCCACGGCAGAGCAGGTTGGTACAGGATGGGCCTGCGCAATACTCAAGTTCAGTGGTGCAAAATATCTGTCTGCACATAACGCAGTGCGTTTTATTCTCACCGCAGTTCTCACCGCTTTGTTCTAATGCTCTGTCGTGGCCGTTCATGGCTTCTCCTCTGAGTCGTTTCTGTCAATAACTTCTCTTTTAATATCATGCAATAGACCACTGGCCGTATATCTCCCGTCGTGATGGTGTTCAACTATATGGTCATTGATTAGGCACTGAATGCGCCCAATGCTAATCGTTTTGCTGAACAGGATAGAATTAAGTTTGTCTCTCGCTACTCCTACGGCCTTTTCGCCGGATTTCTGTACATCTTCTATATTTTTCTCAGCTTGTTTTAACTCATCGTTCATGGCTTCTCCGCGTGTATTGTGCCTATGACTTCGCAACTTTCGAGATCAATATCAATAATTCCTATTTTATGCCCATTGGCACAGCTATCCTCAATTAAAGATAGGACATAACGGCAGTACTCCTGTTGCCAGTTAATGCTGTATGTGTACTGTCCGTTTCTGCTTTGAGTTTTATCCCCCTCATATATCTCTTTCCCGTTCTTATCCTTTAGGCCGGTGAACTGGCATACGGTGTCGGGGTGGACTTCGATAAAATTATCTGCGAATATAAACCTCCGTGGCTCTGAATTAAACTCATGGCAGCAAAATCCCTCGATTCTGGGGTATATAAATATCTGTCCATCAATTTCAATACGGTCTCCCTCCACCCGCTCGCCATTATCTATTCGCTTGCCTCTGCATTTAATTTCTCTGCTCATGTCTTCTCCGATAACTTGCGTATGCTTAGGAGTGTTTCCGGGCTTACATCTTTCATTTTACTTCTCCTACAAAGCCATGTTTTCGGTTTATCTTTTCGGCATATTGTTCGAGTATATCCCGCATTGTAACATCCTTGCCCGGCTTCGATCTGCGATGAGCCTCAGCCTTAAAGATGTCGCGTGTTCTTTTTGATACTTGTATTGGTGTTAAGTCCATTTTGTCTCCTAATTATTAAATAGTGCCGGTCTTTCCCGGCTGTCAGGTCGATTAACTTTTTCGGTCGCAAACAAGGATAAGAGCCGCGGTATTCCCTTGTTCCCCTGAGTCGTAAAACCAACCAAAGTGACTCACTTCGTGAAGCCTTTCGGCTTAATCTCAGGTGGGAAGCGGGCAGGAATTTAACCTACTGACACTCAGATCTCTTGCCACACAACGCGTTTGCATGGTTAAATGCCTTGAGCACGCGTTTCACACACGCCGCCGCTTCCCGTAATATTTCAAATAGCAATATAATAAGTATACTCGATATACTCAGGAAGTCAAGAAAAAATCTTGGATTTGTGAAATAAATTTAAAACACCGCTGTTTCAGGCTGGAAACGGGGAGTGTGAAGAAAGTGTCAAGATGAACGCCCCGCCCCGGGAGAATGCAAGACGAGGCGCTCTGAATTACTTCTCCGCTACGATCTTATTGTATATAGCCTGTACTTGTTCAGCCGTTATCCTTGTCCGTTCCTCTATAACGCCCTCCAGCTTAGCTTGTTTCTCTTTGTGGTCATTGTAGTCGCCTTCAAGGGCCTTGTGGGTTGCGCGTTGTTCAGTGGCACCAAGCTTCAGTGCAGACACCTCACTGCTCACCACGCCCTTAACAAACCCGCCAGAGGCAACGGCCGGGATAAATCTTTGTAAAAGCCCCAACCCAACAAAGCAGGCTACTACCACTGCAATCAGGGTTGCTAATCTAATCTTTGTTTCCTTTGCCATTATGTCTTCCTTAATAAGCCCTTATAAATCCTTTAATTTTAAGACCAGTGGTAACATCTCCTGAGTGATACTTTTCTGCTTGTCCATTTCCTGAACCTGTGATTTTAAGACTTCGATCTCAGCATCCATAAAAGAGACAGTAATAGTTTTTTGTTTTTTCCAGCTAATTTGCTCACCAACGAATTTGATGTCGCACGATTTGCTCTCCTGTTGCGAAAAGACCATTTTCTTTATTATGTCCGCAACGAGTACCTGTGTAATAATGTCCGACTGTTTCGGTAACAGTCTCCTTACTAAAATCCTTTCCAAGATATTCAACTTCACAACTTTTTCATTTTTCTTTGCCATTTTACTTCTCCAGTATCCAAATAGTAAAGTTACACTGCTTCCGCTGTTTTAACTGTTCCACCATCATTAAAGCAGAAATATATTTTATTATCGTCTGAGTCTTTCCATATACACATCTCACTTGTATCAAGTTGCGTTGCTCCAGTACCCGCTGCGGGTTCGTTCGCCTGCGTTAAAAACCTTGGATAAAATCCAGCCGACCCTACAAAACTTAAATCGCCGGCAGCCCCGATCTCTGTATAATTAGTTGCAGCACTTCCAAGCCTTAAAGAAGTATTAACAGTTATAATCCCACGAGTCCCGTCGCTATAAAGTCTTAAATCTGAGGACCCCACACCAAATGCAATATACTTGTCATCACTGGGTATGAATAAATTTCCTGTCCTGAAATATATGTCCCCATTAGTTGCTAACTCTAATTGACCACTGTTTCCGTGAGTATAAATGTTCAGTTTCTTAGCAATACCATCACCACCTATATTGACATTTATTTGAAACTCTTGAGCAGCAGCGTTCCAGCCCGTGTTTAATCTTTCTCTATTTGTATTACTCGCCGGATCCCCGTAACCATATAAATTCAGATTAACATTTTGAGTTCTGTTTCCTAACTTGCTATACACCCTAAGAATCATTTCGCCGTCCACGCCCTGAAGCCCTAGTCTATTCCCTGCGTTCAAAAATTTAAACTCATTAGAAACAGGGGTTATTGATACTGTCTTCGCGGCCAGAGAGTCTACATTGGCTGTACCGTCAACTAATAAATTATTATCTCCAGCATCACTATCTCCGCCAACGTGTAACCCGCCGTTTATTGAAAGTTTAGATACTGGAGTGGTTGTGTTGATGCCGACGTTGCCATTCAAAAGGTTATATTCAGAAGCATAAAATCTCAGTGGAATATTAGCAGATAAGGCATCATTAAATGCCGCAATCGCCAACTCAGAACTTTGAAGACCAATACCAAGATTTATGTCGGCTGCTCGCCTAATAATAA
>SDBT01004519.1_pt1 | contig 23601 bp, 23 predicted proteins | sample 2277101 | NCBI WGS metagenome assembly SDBT01 (sample SAMN10404973, study PRJNA504765) | marine sediment metagenome | isolation source: marine sediment core GS10_PC15, 103 cmbsf | place: Arctic Ocean: Southern Knipovich Ridge | collected 2010 | reverse complement strand
ACGATAGATTGGTATGAGGCGAACAGGAATATTCTCTGATGAAGGCGTTTGGAGGAATTGGTTTGTGGTACACCGGAAGATAATTCGTAGATTATGAGCACAAAGGTCGTAATCAGCAAGCGCCTGGTATTTATCAACTCTGTCAGCGGGGTAGCAGCGCAAGTTCTGAATATATCGGTGCTGCTTTGGCTACAGCGGTATTTGCTGCAGAGAATAAGCACGGAAGAGTATGCCATCTACCCGGTACTGGCCTCTTTGATAGTGTTCCTTCCGTTGCTGACAGCCGTTCTGACGACCGGGCTGGGCCGGTTTATAGTCGAAGCGTATGCGAAGGGCGACGAGCGCAGGGTCACCCAGATTGTCTCGACAATGTCTGTTTTGCTTCTCGGCTCCGGGCTGCTGGTTTTGACGGCAGGTCTGGTGTTTGCCTGGAACGTCGGTCGTGTTCTCACCATTGCTCCGGAGCGGCTGTGGGACGGCCGGATTATGATGACGCTCATGGTCGTCTCGTTTGTGGTTCGTTTACTGCTGGCACCGTTTATAGTCGGGCTGTACGTCCGGCAGAAGTTCGTGTTGTTGAACCTGATTGCTGTGGGTACTCAGTTGTTACGCATCGCGATTTTGCTGGTGTTGTTGCTGGGCGTGAGTACACGGGTGCTGTGGGTGGTGGTGGCGGCGGTGTCGTCCGAGGTCTGTGGGCTTTTGGTTACGCAGGCAGTTTCTCGCCGGCTGATTCCTTCGCTGGTTTTTCGGCGAAGCGAGATGCGCTGGGCAGTAGCCAGGGAGTTAACATCGTTCGGCGGCTGGAGCCTCCTTGGTGAGCTTGCAGAACGGATACGCATATCCGCAGACCCCCTCATTTTGAACAAGCTGGGGACCGCACTTGACGTGAGCTGTTTCTATCTGGGTTCAATGCCCGCTGGCCAGATTCAGCAACTTTGGTCTGTCGCCCAGCGGCCACTTATGCCGGCCCTGACGGCAATGCACGCAACTGAAAGTAAGGACCGTTTGCGAAACGCCTACCTTCGCGGCGGCCGTTACGGATTATGGGCGACGCTGTTCCTGGCAGTTCCGATAATGGTCTATGGTCACAAGCTGATAACGTTATGGGTAGGCGAGAAGTTTCTCGCTGCCGGTACGGTGATAATATTGCTGTTGGCGACGTACCCGGTCATATACGCGAATGGAATGATGGGAAGTATAGCGATAGCCACGGCAAAGGTGCGTTCGTCTGCTCTGCGGGGGTTTCTGATACAGATGATTAACCTGGTGCTGACGCTATATCTGGTTGGCGTGCGAGGTATGGGGGCGGTGGGCTCTGCCCTGTCTACGTTCCTGACTATGACGTTTGTTTATCCGATTGTGACCGGTAGGTTTGCGTTGCGATTAGCGGACGTGAGTTTCGATAGATGGCTGCGGGAGACGATTTTGCCGGGATGGCTGCCTGGCTTGGCGGCAGCAGCCGTCTGGGTTATCCTGAAGATTGTGATAAATCCGTCATCCTGGCTGGGCCTGGCCGGATGTGTTGCGTTTGGTTTGCTATGCTATGTGACCGTGCTGCTGGCGTTTTGTTTACAGCCACAGGACCGTCACGACCTGCGAGAATTGATGAACAAAATCTTGCCTCGGACTGACCTTTGGCGCGGCCGAAATGCTTAAAACATCTTGGATATAAAAAATATAATTGTATAGATAATACTCCAAGTTATGGATATTTTTGCTCGTATTGAAACAAAGAGAAATGCAAAACACTTACTTATTCAGAAGACAATACCGAACGAAAGCTTACAGAAATTATCAAGTATGTGTATGAAAATAGGTATATGAATTACACTGACACATATATTATAAGGTTTTTGTAGGTATGGGGAAGTGGTGAAACCGAAAATGACGCATGTCATTAAAAGAATTGTCAAAAAAGTACCCCCTTTATATTGTTTATATAAAGCGGTCAGATACTTGTTGAATTATCTGATTTTTATAAAAGAGTTTCAATCTTTCAAACGAGCAAACAACACGAAACGCTTTTCAGTCAAGTGGAAAAATCGTTATGCATGCTTAAATGATAAAACTGTCACTACCTCATTTGACAGGCATTATGTTTTTCACACTGCCTGGGCCGCCCGTATCCTGGCCCATACGCTTCCTAAAGAGCATGTCGATATTTCCTCATTGCTTTATTTCGCCACTTTGACATCGGCTTTTGTCCCAATACGGTTCTATGAGTATCGCCCTGTGGAGCTGAATTTTAGCGGCCTGCAATGCGAGGCTGCAAATCTGCTGGCTTTACCGTTTCCGGATATGTCGGTAGAGTCGCTTTCCTGCATGCACGTCGTTGAGCATGTGGGGCTGGGCCGATATGGTGACCCCTTGGATTGTGATGGCGATTTGAAGACAATTCGTGAGCTAAAACGCGTATTGGCAAGCGGAGGGCAGCTATTATTTGTTGTCCCTATAGGAAAGCCAAAAATTATGTTCAACGCTCACAGGATTTACAGCTATAGTCAGATCATGAGCTATTTTGAAGAATTGGAATTGGTGGAGTTTGCTTTGATTTCAGACAAGCCGGAAAACGGAGGACTTATCCGACAGGCAACCGAAGAGATGGCTGATGCGCAAACCTATGGATGCGGATGTTTCTGGTTTAGAAAAGAGGGGAAATAACGATGTTGGTAGGAACACAAAACGAGGCCAACCGTGTTGCATGGATTGAAAAAACTTTAGCGAAGATTCCCCATGGATGGCGCATTTTGGACGCAGGTGCGGCATATTTGAGATTAGAAATGAGGCTCAACGGCGTAGCTGAGCAGGTATAAATGGGAAATCTCAGTTATATATGGCGTTGCAATAGTGATGAGTTGAGACTTTCTACATTTGTACCGGTTCTGGCTTTTTCAGGTCTGAGACAAGAGAGATGGTGTGCGAACCTGGAAACAGCACGTGAACAGAGCTATTAGGTCGGCTCGGGAACATTTTGGAAGGAGTGAGACTTTGGGCAACAAAATCCGGATAAGATTGAAAAACTGGTTGCGTGGCGTTTTAGTTGGAAAATGCGGACGGTATAACGAAGCCAATCGAAACGAATGGTTAAGGCAAACTTTATCAAGAATTCCGAAGAACAAACGTATACTGGATGCTGGGGCGGGCGAACTGAAATACAAGTCGTATTGCGAGCATCTGGAATATGTAAGCCAGGATTTCGCGCAGTATGATGGTGTAGGTGACGGAGCAGGTCTGCAAGAGGGCCGTTGGGACCAGACAAAGCTGGATATTGTTTGCGATATTACCAATATACCACAGCCGGATGCTTCTTTCGATGCCATTGTGTGCGTGGAGGTGTTTGAGCATCTGCCTGATCCGGTCTCAGCATTGCGTGAATTTGCGCGATTGTTGAGAGATGATGGGACACTGGTACTGACGGCACCGTTCGCCAGTCTGACACATTTCGCACCATATCATTTCTCATCCGGTTTCAACCAGTACTTTTACGAAAAGTGGCTTCCGGAATTGGGTTTCGAGAAAGTTGAGATTACATTTAACGGAAACTATTTTGAATACCTTGCCCAAGAACTTCGCCGTGTACCTCTTGTTGCCAAAAGATACTGTTCTTCTTCTTTTGGAAACAAGATCCGAGGTTTGGTCAATGTATTTCCACGTCTGCTGATACTGAACTGGCTCGCCAAGCTGTCTGCTGATGACAGAGGATCGCACGAACTGTTGTCATATGGCCTTCATGTTCAGGCCATCCGGCAGGCGCGCTGATATGTTTTCGGCGATGTGGCAAGGGGAGTCATCTCTGCAACAAGACGAATCCGGCTTGAAGCAGGTTTTGTTGAAAATATAGTGAATTTGCAGATTCAGTTTCATGATTTTGTTCCCGATGCCAAAGAAAGGATGAGAAATATCCAAAAAAGTTTAGAAAAGACGCATAAGCTGACCTACCACTATGAGTTTGTATGGGAGAATTGGAAATTAAAATGAACAAAGCAGATAAATTGGTCGGGGCAGTGGTGTCATATCAACTGCTTTGCTTGTGGTATCATGTTCCGGCAGGGAAACAACAGTAATGATTATCGTTAGACTCATCGGTGGTCTGGGCAACCAGATGTTTCAGTATGCTGCGGGCAGGCGGCTGGCTCATGTGCTGGGAGTTGAGTTGAAGCTGGATATTGCAGGATTTGAAAACTACAAACTCCGTACATATTCGCTTGGAAACTTCAACATCCAGGAGAATTTTGCCTCTGCGGAGGAAGTTGGGGCGTTAAGGACTCTTAAGCGAGGAATGGTTGAGCGTGTACTTGCAAAAGTACTGCACAAACGGTCGACACATATCCGGCAAAAGCACTTTCACTTCGACCCTGCCATCCCGACTCTCGCCGATGGCGTCTATCTGGACGGCTACTGGCAAAGTGAGAAATATTTCGCTGATATTGCCGAAATCATTCGCCGGGAATTTACCGTTAAATTTCCACAAACAGGGAAAAACAGAGACCTGGCGGAAATGATTGCTTCGAGGGAATCGGTGAGTTTCCACGTGCGTCGTGGTGATTATGTTTCCAATCCAAAAATGAAGCAGGAGCATGGCACCTGCGAGCCGGATTACTACTCCCGTTGTGTGGAACAGCTCACGCGAACGGTCAAGGGGCCTCACTTCTTTGTTTTCAGTGACGACCCTGAATGGAGCCGTGATAATCTGAAACAGCCCTACCCGACTACGTTCGTGGGCCACAACAAGACAGACAAAGACTATGAAGACCTGCGTCTTATGAGTCAGTGCAGGCATCATATAATTGCCAACAGCTCGTTTTCGTGGTGGGGGGCGTGGCTGAATCCAAGAAAGGACAAGATGGTTTTCGCACCAAGGCAATGGTTTGCTGAGGAGCAACAGGCTTCTAAAAAAATAGATGATTTACTGCCCGCTACCTGGATTAGACGATAGAAACTCATTATACGATAACGAATCCGGCTCTTATCGCTGCCGCTTTGTGTTTACAAGTGGCATTTGGAAAGAATCTTGAGGGATTCCGGAGCGGATTATCCTGTTGTCAGTATATCCAACAGAGGAAAGTCAATGTCAGAACCGAGAGTCAGTGTAATTATCCCGACCTATAACCGGGCGCATTATCTCGTAGAGTCGATAGAATCGGTACTGGCACAGGAATTTGAGCCATTCGAGATTGTGGTGGTAGATGATGGTTCGACCGACAAGACACGAGAAATCCTTTCCCTCTATAAAGGCCGTATCATTTCGATATATCAACCCAACGCGGGGTTTGCAGCGGCGAGAACTCGAGGAATTCAAGAGGCGCGAAGTTCCCTGGTCGCTTTTCATGATTCAGACGACATTATGCTTCCGGGCCGATTGGCTGCCCAGGTTGCCTTTATGGATGAACACCCGGAGGTTGCCGCACTCAGTGGAAATGCGGTTATTCAAGGGATGGAGAGTGTCGACTACCTGGAAAATTGCGGTATCCAGTTCGGTAAAGAGGGTTGGGTTATCGTCGAGAGAGGTTTTCAGAAATTGCTGAGCAAGAATTTCATGGTTGACCCCGGCTCTGTGGTCCGGCGGGAGTGTTTTTTTGAGATTGGCGGGTATGACCTGTCGTTACTCAGCTCGGCCGACTGGGACCTCTGGCTGCGAATGTCAAGAAAGTGGCCTCTGGCGTGCATGAAGATGCCGTGTATGTGGTTGCGTAGGCACAAAGGCAGCCTCAGTCAGCTGCCGGTCGGGGTCGCATGCAACATCCGCGTTGTGGATAAAGCACTGCGCTGCAGCGAGCCTCTCGACCAATACGCACTGGAGACAATCCTGAAGCGGCTTTTCGGACAGATACGGAGCTACGTTGTAGAGAACCTTACGGGCGCGGCGGAGCCGCTCTGGCAAGCCCAGGCAAGGCGCTGCGCCGAACATCTGCCGTGGCATCAGCGGCTGCTTGTGGGGCTTGCGACTACGCTTCCGCGGAAATTGTCGGGTCCTGTGCTGAGGCTTGTAGTCAGGACTCGCAGGGCGTTTCAAGACCGGACAAACCACGCAGCATAGCGAGGGAACACAGAATATGGCAACCATTATAATTAAAGGCGCTTCCAATTGGCGGCCTGTCTTGCTTAATATCATGCGTAAGGCCGGGATTAAGGCTGATACGCTCCCGAATTTTAAAAGACGGGGCCAATCTGCTCTTTGGCTCTTCAGCAGGAAGAGCCGGCCTTACCGGATTATTTATCATCTGGGGGGCTGTTCCGCGATTTTCTGTGTTCTTGCGCGACTTCGTGGCAAGCGCGTGGTCAGTCATTGGATAGGAGGGGATACCACGCGCTATTACGGCAAGTTTAACCCGAGAAAACGACTGGCTATTTGGGTTCATCAACATCTTGTCGATTTGCAACTTGTTGATTCGGAAATACTCCAAGACGACTTGAGGGCTGTCGGCATCAGAACCAATATTGTAAGGCTGTTGACACAAACTATCGTTGGCGAGGTTACGGCTTTGCCAGCCGAGCCGACAGTGCTGTCGTATTGGTTTGATGACCGATTCCATTTTTACGGTGGACACATTGTCTTTGCTCTGGCCAGGGCATTTCCGGAGGTAAAGTTCCTAATTGTGCAGGCCAGCGGCAAAGGACTGACGGACATACCTGCTAACGTGCAATTTCTTGGTTTCGTTGACAACATGCCGGAGATATATCGCAGGTGTACGTGTTTGATACGGATGCCCCCGCACGACTCAGTTGCGAAGATGCCGCTGGAAGCGATGGCTCGTGGCTTATATGTGATATGGAGTGTCGAATATTCCTTCACGAGCTTTGCGAGGGATTTTGATTCTGCGCGTAAAGCTCTGGAAGAGATTCTGTGCAAACAGCAGCCCAATTCTGCAGGCGCTGATTATGTGAAGAAGAATTTTAGTATTGACGACGAGGCCGGTCGCCTGCGGGAGCTAATGGAGAATTCTTTTGGGATTTAATCAAAAATGTCAGGTTATATAGTTCTATCAGTAGTCCTTTTCGGACTTATATTCCTTATTTTTGCCATTGTTTCCCCAAAGACATTGGTTTTGCTCATTTGGCCGGTGCTGATGTGCTACCCTCATAAACTACTTTTGGGACTGATGCCGTTAAATATGGGACTTGATGATTTCTATATAATACTGGTATTCCTGGTTATAGTGTTCCGGTTTGGCTCAGGGAAATTCAATTTCCCTGTGAAGGCTATGTTGGGATTCTATCTGGTTTTTTTGATGGCGGACCTGACAGGGCTTATAACAGTTGCTGACCCGACTTTGCCTGAAATCATCTTAAAGGACTCGCTTAAGGGAATTATTTTTATACTTTTCACCTGGATTATGGCCACAACATTGCAAACGGAAAAGGATTTAAGATACTATATGATTTCCTTTCTGCTGAGTATGGCGGCGGCAAGTCTGATAGCAACAGCAGACTATTTTGAGATTTCTGCTGCACAATGGTTCTATTTATGGGACCCCAGACGGTTACATTTCCAGGCGGTCGGTTCTTTTATGAGTCCGGCAGGTGTTGGTGTAAACCTTGTTCTGCCATTTTTTGTGGCATTTTCTCTTGCCAGCCTGCAAGGTAGAGTTGCTTTGCGGTCATTATCGATTACCCTGTGTATTATTTTTATTGGTGTACTTCTGCTTTCTAATAGTCGTAGCGGTTGGCTGGGTGCAATTATAGGTTTTTTGGCTATGATGCCTACCGCCAGGCGCAAACATATTGTGATTTTAGCTGCTGGTGTTATATTGGTGGGGTTCGTTTTATTTTTTGGGGCCTACTGGTCTGAAATTGTAGAAAGGGCCATCGGTGTAACGTTTACTGAACGTGGATTTGAAAGTCATGGCCGTTTTGAGTTATGGATGAGGTTGTTAAAGAGTCCGTATCCGGCGCTGCTGCTATTTGGAAGAGGATGGCATGCCACGATGGTGGCTGTGGGAGGCGCTACGCCCCACTGTTTATATCTTGATGTTACCTACCTTCTGGGTGTGGGTGGAACCATCTTTTTTGCCTTCCTTTTTGTCAGATATTTCCGCACAGCTGGATGGCTTAGAAAGAACGACCCCGACCCTTTGTTCCAGATGTATGCTCAAGGCCTCTGGCTGGGAATGATTGCTGTGATGGGAGCCGGCATAGCCGCAGACCCATTCTGGAACCTGTTTAGCAGATTTGGTCTGTTCTTCTGGCTGTCGTGGATATGGGCTCGCCAGGAGATGCTGGCCTATGACGGCCATCTTGTTCCATATCCACCAAAAGAGCTGATTTACGCAGGCGAGTACGACTATCAGGGCCAGCCGTACGAGACTTACACAGACCAATCATTGGGATAGAAAGCGAGAAAACTAATTATGGGGCCGTTTGTTTTCTTCGACTGTGTAACTCACTTTGGCGGCAGCAATCAGGCCACGGTTATGTTAGTAAAAGAAATGCAAAGGCATTGCGATGTGCTCATCTTAGATGCCTATGGGACATGCAAAGAATACCACGAAGCGATGAAACATTGTGGAATTAAAAACATAGTCCTGCAGCCAAATCCGAAAAGGTCGTATATAGGCTATACCAATTCTCCGGTGTTACGCATGGGGCGGGTGCTGGTAAGCATACCCGAAATGATTGACTTTGTGACAAAATTGAGAGGAATAATAAAAGAAATATCGCCCCGAGCAATTTGTGCCTATTCTCCCAAAGGCTTCTTTTTTCTTTCGCGGGCCATTGGGAAAAAAAATCCAGTAATATATTATGCCCATGGGGAAGGAACCTATCCGAGATGGTACAATAAGTATGATTGGGGAAATATATCGCTTATCGCAGGGGTTTCCGAAAGTTGTCTGGCGAAACTCCGTGGTTCAGTTTACGAGGCTCAAATAATGGAGGTGGTGCCAAACGGAATTGATATAGATGAAACTATAGCTTTGGCGTCGGCCAAGGTCCCAGAGCTACCTTTGGGCGACGGACTTCGTTTGCTCTATCCGGCAACCTTATCCGAAATCAAGGACCAGGCTACTGCCATAAAGGGGTTGGCTGAATATGTTAACAATGGCGGCAATGCCTCGTTGTGGCTGTGTGGAGATGTAGCTCCGGGTAATTCCGGCACTTATCTAAAAAAATTGCAAAAATTGGCAGATGAATTGAATCTATCAAACCGTGTTCACTTTCTCGGCTGGAGGGATAATGTGCCCTCAATCATGGCTGAATGCGATATTGTTCTTCTGACTTCTGTTACAGAAGCTTTCGGACGCGTTTTGCTGGAAGCAATGTGTTTGCGTAAGCCAACCGTAGCTACCCGAGTAGGAGGGATTCCAGAAGTAGTGCGTGATGGTATTGACAGCATTCTTTTTGATGTAAAAGACAGCGACGGATTGGCTCAGGCTATCGAGAAATTAGCCGATACGGAACTTAGAAAAAAGATGGGGCAGGCAGGTTTTGAACGGGTTAAATCGTGTTTCGATATTAAAGTAACAGCATCGCGTTTTCTTGAAGTAATTAACAAGATATGCTAAGTTCCAGATTAAAAATGAAAGCGTACTCTATGTATATATATTTTGTTAATCATTGGCGTCTCTTCCTGACTTTGACAGTTATAGGATTTTTTCTTGCGATGTGGTCAACTTCATGTGCAGCTGACGACACAAAAGATTCAAATGACCATGCGCAAAGCGGCAAGAATGCCGAGAGCAAAGAGAAGCCTGTCATAATCTGGTTCCATAATGTAGCATCAACTGAGGCGCGTGTACTTGAAAAAGCTGTTTCGAGCGGGATTGTAACTCATGTTTGGGTGCTTTATTTTCACCCTGTGGATGCACCGTTAGCCGGGCTTAAGAATGTTCCCAAGGCAGTCAAAATCTGCAAGAAATACAATGTCAAGGTGATATGGGCCAGAACACTGTGGCCGAACTATGAGGTCAAAAATTTTCGCAGAGCCGATATATCCGACCCTAATTACTATAAGAATTTTATTGAGCTGATTCGCGCTGAAGCCCGGGTACTTGGGGCTGATTTTACAGGTGTTGACGCAGAGCCTTACGGTATTTTTCCATTTAAAGAAATAGGGGGAAAACCTCTAATACCGAAAGAATACTATGCTGTTAAGCAGGCGGTTCAAAAGACGATTAAAGAAAAGGGACAACTTGATTTTATTATGCCCGCAGGCGGGGCGTTTCCCTATCATATGTATGAGGTGGTCAGGGACCTGGCAAAGCTGAAGATAGCTGAGCACACATATTATGATATTCCAAAAAAGATAACGGATAAGAACCGGCCATATGATGTATTGGGGGCTTATATAAACGTTTCAAAATACAATCCTAATTATCCCAAGGCGCCTTTTTTCACTCTCCACGAGATTCTTGAGAGGCAGCAGTTGTGGGCACATAAACATGGGCTTATGCTCTATCCGAAAGAGGACCGCGCTGAGCAGATAGCAGAGATGCTTTGCAAAATTTCACACATACAACCGATGAAAACAACTAAGAGCGGTCAATGACGAAAATATCTGTAGTAATTGAGCAACACTTTATAGAATACCAGGGCGCTATATATACTGACATCGCCTTTGCATATCCGTACTGGCGAGAGTATCTGGAGGTGTTTGATAAGGTTCGTCCCATCGCCCGAGTGCGTAAGGTAACAACTTTACCGCAGGAATGGCAAAGAGCGGATGGACCAAATGTCTGCTTTGCGCCTATTACTGATTACGTCGGTTTTTGGGATTTTTTGAGGAAGATGCCACGAGTGCTGTTTGATTGCATCAAAGCTACTCGAGAAAAAGGCTGTTACCTGTTAAGGGGCGGCAATATAAACACATATTGTTGGCTATCTCTGAGCTTGCGGCACCAACCGTATGCGATGGAGGTTGTTGGTCACGCCGGCGAATCAGTACATATGGTAAAGAACGTGCAAATACTTGGCCTTCATCGGCTGATAGCATTTATAACGCATAAGCTTTGTAAAATAAAGACAAGAAGAGCCGCCTGTGTCGGTTATGTTAGTAGGTATGTGCAAAACCTCTACCCGAGCTCGAAAAGGTCAAACGAGTGGATATTCAGCGGCGTTAAACTTGATAAGCAGGTTATTACCGCTCCGAAAACAGCAAAGCAATTTCAGGCCAAGCCTTTTCATATCATTTCAGTTGGCCGGTTAGAGCCGGAAAAAGGTCATCTTGTTCTGGTTGAAGCCATTGGGCAATTAATCCAGAGAGGATACGAGCTCAGCGCTACCATCGTAGGGCCGGGAAAGGAAATTTATAATTTAAAAAATTCTGTCAAACAGATAGGTTTATCCGAGGAAATCAATATATGTGGAGCAATTCCATGGGGACAGGAACTTTTTGCAAAACTTGATGAGAGCAGTTTGTTTATTCTACCTTCTTTTACTGAGGGGATGCCGCGTGCGTTAATAGAAGCAATGGCCCAAGGATTGCCGGCGATTGGTAGTGATGTGGGTGGCATTAGAGAGTTACTTCCGGAGCAGTATCGAGTACCGCCGGGGGACAGCGAGGCTCTAATGCAAAAAATAGCGGAAATAATCAATGACACAGAGCAACTCGAAATGATGTCACAGACTAATTTTGCAAAGGCTATGGAATACAGGACGGAGATTATGAATCAACATAAGGGCGATTTTTGGCGGTGTATAAAAAAGAATTGTTGCTGAAAAAAGGGTTTGTGAGATGATGAAGCGGGTATTTAAAGAAATTGTGTATCAGCTTCGATATGCTCTGCCATTGTGGTTTGTGCAGTTTTTGACTAACTGGCTGCCTGAGAATAGAGTTACTATACGAATCAGAGGAGCCTTGGTTGCACCATTTTTGGGTAAGTGTGGTAAGAATTTGCAACTGGCCCGCCACGTGACGTTTCTGAATTCATACGGCATAAAAATCGGAGCTAATGTTTATATTGCCACGGGCTGCTGGATTGATGGAATGGGCGGGCTGGTGATTGAAGATGAGGTTGCACTAAGTCCTTTTGTTGTGATAGCTACAAGTTCACATTGCTTTGAGAACAACTCTGTCAGGTTTGGAGGGGCACGCCGAACACCCACAAAGATAGGTAAGGGATCGTGGATTGCATCACATGTTGTAGTTACCGGGGCCACCGTCGGCTCAGGTACGATAGTAGGTGCCAACGCAGTTGTCACAAGAAATTTGCCGGACAACATTTTCGCCGGAGGGGTTCCAGCAAAAGTAATAGGCCCGAGAGTCGATAAAGAAGCCAACCTATTTTCAAGGTTCGATCAAATCTAAATAAGCCGTACACAATGATGCTGGAGGTGATATGAATCAGAATTTTAGAGGTAGTCTTTGTATAGTGACGACTATTCCACACTCGATTAATTTTTTTCAAGGTCAACTTGACGTATTAAACAAAGCCGGTTTGAAAATAACAGCTATTTCTGCTGAGGATCATAAGATGCCCGCCATACTTCCCGACGAGGCTGATTTTATCGCAGTTGAGTTCGTCAGGAGAATAAGTCCTCTTAAGGATTTGAAGGTTCTGTTGGAATTGTACAGAATATTTCGCAAATACAAATTTGATATTATACAGTATAGTACCCCTAAGGCCTCTTTGCTTGGTGCGATAGCAGCTTTTACGGCACAAGCCCCCATACGACTATATATCTTATGGGGGCTGTATTACATGGGCCAAAGCGGCCTGAAGAGATTTATCCTTAAATCGTTCGAGAAACTTATCTGCTTTCTTAGTACCGATATAGTTCCAATCGCTCATGAAATGGTGGATTTTGTCGAAGCAGAAGGTTTAGCCAAAAAGTCGAAATGCGAGGTAATACTCAATGGCAGCGCCTGCGGAATAGATTTGCAACGGTTTGACCCTGAAAAGTGGCGGGATTCCCGCAATGAGCTGCGCAATAATCTTAATATCCCTAAATACGCCACTGTCATTGGAACAGTTGCACGACTTACAGGTGATAAGGGAATTAATGAGATAGTAACAGCGTTTAATATGTTATGCGATGAAATTCCATTACTTTACCTGTTACTTGTTGGAGACCAGGAAGAAAAGGACAGATTGCCGCCGGTCACTGAGAAGGTGATTGCATCCCACCCTAAAATTCGTGGTATTGGATGGCGAGATAACCCAATACCATATTATATGGCTATGGATATTTTTTGCCTGCCTACTTATCGAGAAGGTTTTGGTGAAGTCAATCTGGAAGCTCAGGCAATGGGGCTGCCCTTGGTATCAACAAACGTGATTGGACCCCGTGAATCAATTAAAGATGGTGAAACTGGATTTCTTTGTTCTTCCATCAAGAACAGAGGGGTTGCCAAGAGCTTTGATTGAAGCAATGGCCAGAGGCCTGCCTTGCATTTCAACTAACGTAGGAGGAATTCCTGAATTATTAAGTAAAGATGAGTTGGTCAGACCTGGTTCACCAAAATTATTGTCAAAAAAATATTGAATCTCCTAGAATCTAAAGAATATGCATTTTTAAAAGTAAGAGAAAATTTATTAAAAGCTAAAAGTTTTTCATATAAAATAGTTAATGAGCGAAGAAAAACATTTTATAAGAAATTAGCTGATATTTAATTAAAATCTGAGGTTTAAGGATGAGTAAAAAGGTGCTTATTACAGGTGCTGCAGGATTTTTAGGATATCATTTGATAGAATCTTTGCTTAAAGAAGACGTTGAAATAGTGGCGTTAGACCTAGTAACCCCCAAGCATCAATATGATAACGAACAGATTAAATGGCACATAACAGATTTATTGAATGATGACATCTCTGAATATTTTAATGGGATTGACATTGTTTATCATTTGGCCGGTAGATTTCTTCCAGGGAATTCAGATGATATATTGGCAGAGCTAAATAAGCTTAATGTCGAAGGTACAAAAAGAGTTGCTCAAGCAGCATCAAAAACTGGCATAAAAAGAATAGTACACATTAGCAGTATAGCTGCTTGTGAAGAATCAGGGTCTACGATTGTAAATGAGGATTCCGGTAAATTTACTTCGAGCTATGGTCAAAGCAAAATGATGAGTGAAGTGGCACTGAAAGAAAATGTGTTCTCCAATACTAATTATATTATTATAAGACCAGTAGCCTTTTTTGGAGAAAATCATACAGGTAGTATTTTTGAGTTGGCAAAAGCTATTAAAAGTAAGCGTTTTATTATGATAGGAAAAGGCAATAATTGCACAAACTTCCTTTATGTTAAGGATTTAGTGAATGTTCTGATTGAATTGGGTTTTAATGAAGATATTATTAATCAGGTGTTCATAATATCAGATGAGAGGTTAAGTTTGTTGGAACTAACTAATACTATAAGAACAGAGCTTAGATTACAAGGTTGCAATTTTTATATTCCAAGATTTTTCGGTATGTTATTAGCAGATGGATGTGATGTGCTTTCAAGAATCACAAGAAGGCCATTGCCATTATCTATTAGAAGGTTTAAAGCTATGACACGTGATGTTTGGTATAGTAACCGAAAGCTGCGAGATATAATACCAGATTTTAAGTACGGTGTCAGAAGTGGCTTAAAGAGAACGATAGAATGGTATAAATCACAAAATTTATTGTAAAAAGAGAAAATTAAATGATAACGCTTTGCATAATTTCGACTATTCCAATAACTATTAAAGTTTTTTTTGGCGACCAATTAGGATTTCTACAGGACAATGGCTTTGAAATCACTGTAATAACTTCATCTGGTGGAAGTAGTCAGGATTTTGGGGGAGTTTTGCCTGATGGTGTCAAACTTGAAACGGTAAATATGGGCAGGACGATTAAGCCGTTAGAAGATTTAAAAGCATTCTTTCAGATACTAAAGATTATAAAACAAGGCAAGTTTGATATCGTTCAATATGTTACTCCTAAGGCTGCTCTTTTGGGTTCAGTTGCTTCGTGGTGGGCCAAAGTACCTGTCAGGCTTTATTTGATGTGGGGCTTGTACTATATAACATTAAGCGGTATTAAGAAGTTTACATTTAAGACTATTGAGAAAATTGTTTGCAAGTTCAGTACGGCCATTGCTCCTGATAGCAAGGGCAATGTGAAACTTGCCGTTGAACAAAGATTGTGCAAAGCTGATAAAATAAGCATTGTTGGTCATGGCAGTGCTAATGGTGTTGATACCGAAAGATTTGATCCTGATAAATTAGCAGATGCAGGCAAGCAAATTCGCAACCAGTTGAATGTTCCTGATAATGCTATTGTTTTTGGTTGTATTGCTGCAATAGTTAAGGACAAAGGTGTTAACGAACTTATAGAGGCTTTTGATAAAGTTTCAAAGCGTAATCAAAATGTTTATTTGCTTTACATAGGTCAGACAACAGAAAAAGATCCAGTAAAAGATTCTACGCTTAAGATAATGGAAAGTCACAAGAAGATTATTCATCTTGGCTGGCAAAATGAGCCTGAAAAATATTTAGCTGCGATGGATATATTTGTTTTGCCAACATATCGCGAAGGATTTGGCGTAGTAAATATTGAAGCTTCCGCTATGGCATTGCCAGTCATTTCAACGGATGTTCCGGGCCCGCAGGAATCTATTATAGATGGCAAAACGGGAATTCTTGTCCCTGCAAAACAAATTAAACCACTTGTAGAAGCGATGAAAGATTTGCTGGGTCGTCCTTTATATTCAAAACAACTCGGTGAGGCTGGCAGAAAAAGGGTTGAGGAGTTTTACGAACAAAAAAAACTGTGGGACGATATTCTCAAACATCGTATAGAATTATTACAAAATAACGAGTAAATAGTATGAAATACATGTAATTCATAGGGTGGTTCAAATGAATATCATAATACTTACCAACGACAATTTCTTTTCTTTTACGGTTTTGGTAAAGTGAATCTGGAAGCTCAGGCGATGGGGCTGCCTGTTGTATCAACCAATGTAGTTGGCCCACGTGAGTCAGTCGAAAATGGAGTTGCCGGTTTTTTAGTTGAACCCAAAAGCAGCGAGGCATTGATTGAGCCATTAAAAAAGCTTATCCTCGATGCCGAACTGCGAAAGCAGATGGGCCGAAGAGGCAGAGAGAGAATAAAGCAAAAGTTTGACAGCCAAGATATGATACAAGCGGTGGTTGAACATAGATTGAAATTGCTGTCAGAAATCAAGTGATAGTCGAATTAGATTGTTTCAACTGATTACTCGCTTGGACATAGCTGATTTTATTCTTAAAGAAGGGATACATGACAATAGTTGGTGGTTCACGAACAAGAAATGAGGTTTTCGTACTAAAGAAGAACGAGATATCTGACATTGTTACACCCAAAGTGAAAGTTGGCACCAAGATTTTGCCTCTGCGTGGGCTGAAAGGGAATCAGCTAAGAGAAGTGAGACGGTTACAGAGCAGAGCCGCTGTTGCCTATCTGAGGCTTAGGTATGGTTCGCTTAATACGTATATTCTATTGGCGTATGTTGAAGAAGCGCTGTCACATGTTCAATGGATTGTTCCTGCTAAAAAGATTAAGGGTCGCTATCCTTTTGTCACAGAGGGTTCATATTCGATTATTTCCTGTTTGACAGCACCGCGTTTTCGAGGTTTGGGAATTTATCCAGCTCAACTGGGGAGAGTAATGGAGTCAGCCATCCCATCGAATAAATATTGGATATGGACAGCATCTGACAACATAAGTAGCATAAAGGGCATTCGGAAGGCTGGCGGAATAAAGGTACGCGAATTTATACAAGAAAAATGGTTTTGGGGCTGCATTTCCCATATAGAATATTTGCCAGAAGGAAGTGATAGCAGGTGACAACGTAGAATTCCTGCAATGCCTACGCGCAGTTCTCGAAAGACGAGGCAGGTTTTTGAAAAAGTGCTCAAGCCATGCCCTCGTTAGTGGTATTTCAGATTGTTATTCAAATTATAAGAAAAGCAGATTATGTTTTAGACAACCGAAGAGCATGAGCAGATGGATATGGAAGTATTTCCCTTTGAAGACGATTATTGGGTGAGCAGGGGCAGCAGGAAATTGCTCACGTACACCGGGCCACCCTTAAAGGAAACTTTAGAGCTTCAAGCAATCAAGCGATTTGCACATAAAAAAGGCGCGTGGGGTGCAATGTGGAATTATGACCACGACTATAGTGAGCAAGGTCCTTGGTACAGGTGTGTGTGCGATACCGTTGATTATGACATGGATAAGATAAAGAGTAAGAATGCCAGGCACAATCTTCGTCGGAGTATGAAGAGATGTACCGTTCGTCAGGTAGATTACCTGTGGTTGGCGGATAACGGCTATGATGTATACGTCAAAGCAGCATCGAGATACAAGAACTTTAAGGTTGAGTCCAACAAGCAGTTCAGAAAGAGATTGCAGAGCCATTCTGCTATGCCTGGTTCTGAAGCCTTTGGTGTGTTCGTTGATGACAAATTGGTCGCATACGTAACGCTGTTTATTTGCGGACAAAGCGTACGAGGAGATACCGCACATTTTGACCCGGCATATTCAAGAGCATACCCGATGTATGCCCTGTACTATACGATAACATACCATTATCTTAAGGAAAGAGGTTATAAAGAGCTCGACCGTGGCTCTCGCCCCTTAATGCACGAAACGAATATAGATGATTTCCTCCTGCGCCTGGGTTATCGCAAAGTATATTGCAGGTTGGGGTTATATTTAGACCGACCTGTTCGAGTCGTTCTCAGTATAGCGAGAATTTTCAGGAAGCTATACAAGCCCGTACTTCCAAGCCGATACTATGCGGCTTTAGATGGTTTACTTCTGGCTCAGGACATAGCCAAGGCAACAAGCACAAGAACAAACCATGTATGAAATTTGGTTTTAAGTTTGTCGGGCAAAAAAGAATTGCGATGTTATAAGTAGCAGTTACGTGGCTAAGACAGATATGAAATAGACAGATGAAAAAATTCTCCAAACGACTTCTTGATATATCGATTTCGCTGCTGATAATGGTAGTCTTGTTACCGGTTTTTGCTGTCATTATCATTGTGATAAGAGTCAGCAGCAAGGGGCCGGTCGTTTTCAAGCAGGAAAGGGCAGGGAAGAATGGTAAGCCATTTATGTTTTATAAATTCCGCACGATGAGAGCTGATGTTGACTCTTTCGGGCCGAGTCCAAAAACCGGCGATGACCCACGCCTGACGAGGGTGGGGAAGTTCCTTCGCGAATATTCGCTTGACGAGCTGCCACAATTGTTTAATATATTAAAGGGGGATATGAGTATTATAGGACCTCGGCCGCTGTATGTCTCCCAGATGGCCGAGTGGGACGAAAGGCAAAAAAAACGGCTGCTGGTCAAGCCCGGCCTTACAGGCCTGGCACAGATCTCCGGCAGAGGCGAGCTTACACGTGAAGAAAAGCTCGAACTCGATGTAAAATACGTTGAAACAGCCGGCTTCCGGCTGGATATGAAGATAGTTTTCGCAACTGTTGCCCAGGTGTTCGGGCGAAAGAATATATACGAGAAAAAATATTCGCAAGCTGAGCATACAAGAGGAGAAGCGAGTAAAAAGTAAGCAGTCGGAAGTAATAATAGTTTGTGAAAGGTAAGGTGGTCCGCCATTAAGGTCAAATACATCACAAAAATAGAGCAGTTGGGGCAATTAAGTGAGCAGAAACAAGCCGAGTTGAAAAAGGTCACTGACAAGTTTGCCTTTCGTAGCAACGACTATTATTTGTCGCTTATTGACTGGGACGACCCTGACGACCCTATACGTACAATTATAATTCCTCATACGCGGGAGCTTGACGAGTGGGGCCGACTCGACCCTTCTGATGAAAAAGCCTACACGATTATGCCGGGGCTCGAGCACAAATATAATTCCACTGCATTGCTTTTGGTAAGCAATGTTTGTGACGGTATATGCCGGTATTGTTTTCGCAAGCGTGTTTTCATGGAACCGCAGAGCGAATATCTGCGGGACCTGCCGGCGGCGATACAATACATAAACCAGCACCGCGAGATAACCAATGTACTGCTGACCGGCGGAGACCCGCTGGTACTGACGACCTCAAAACTTGAGAATATCATCCGGCATCTGAGGGGAATTGACCATGTCCGGATAATTCGTATCGGGACAAAGACACCGGTGTTCAATCCGTATCGGATTGTTGACGATACGGCTTTGTTGGAGATGATAGAGAAATACAGCACCGAGCAGAAAAAAATATATATAATGACTCACTTTGTTCATCCGCGTGAATTGACGGATTTGGCAGTCAAGGCGGTTGAGATGCTGCAGAAAGCCGGTGCGATGATAGCCAATCAGACGCCGCTCATAAGGGGGCTGAATGATAATCCTGAAGTGCTGGCCGAGCTGCTTGCGAAACTATCCTTCACCGGGATTGTTCCTTACTATATTTTCCAGTGTCGGCCGGCTCTGGGAAACAAGGCTTATACGGTGCCGATTGAGCAGGGCTATGAGATTACAGAGCAGGCCAAAGCGCGTGTCTCCGGACTGGCAAAGCGGGCACGCTTCGTGATGTCGCATTCAACCGGCAAAATAGAAATCGTCGGCAAGACGGAAGAGCTGGTCTATTTCAGGTATCATCGGGCGGCTAAAGATGAAGATAGCGGGCGTTTCCTGGCTTTTAAAAGTAATCCGAACGCTTACTGGCTCGACGATTATGACGAAGTTACCCAGGATTGTCCGGTCTCTTTGCCGTCTTGCTCATCCAGCAGGGAATAGTGCAAAGCTGATATGCCACCAATACGGTGATGCAGCTCGTGGTCTGATGTATCAAACTTTTCGAAAAGCCTCGGTAACATCCGGGGCTGAATTTTTGACTGCAAGTAATGGGGTTTGCTTGTGATTCTATCAAGCTAACAGTTTTTTGCCGGCCCTTGAACAACATTCCGCAAAGTTGCCGGTTTGTCCGGTCAAATTTCAGGTTGCATCTGCAAATTGCATTCGCAATGATAACAAGCTCGGTCTCTTGACTTTGTGGTGTCAAACTCTTATAATATTAAGCAGTATGAGATACTTTATATGAAGTTACAAAAATGACAACCGTTAACACATCCATAGTTCTAATAATTATTATTTGCTTTGTTGCACTATGGCCCGCAGTGTGCTTTCCTGGAATTGTTGCCGGATATGATGCTTACACTGCCTGGGAAGACTGGGCACGTTTGCGGGTTGGAGTTCAGGCAGGTTTGGCTTCCAGTTACGATAGGACGGGTGGAAATGCTGATTACAGCCAATACGAATCTCCGCCGGGGCTGATCACAACAGACGTCAATGCGATAGTCAAAACAATCGAAGGCCCCGGGGTAATCTACCGTTTTTGGATGCCTCATATAATGGCCAGACGCCACTTTGTTGTGCAGCTCTACTTTGATGGGGAAGAGACGCCGAGAATTGATACCGACAGCACTGCTATTATGGACGGAAGCTTCGGTTATTTTGCTGCTCCACTGATTACTACCTGTGCTGGGGGCCAGGTGTGCTATGAGCCTATCCCCTTTGCCCAATCACTGCGTATCGAGACGGTAAACAAAGAGATTCCCCCCTGGTCTAACCACCACTATTACCAGTACAGTTACCTTACCTTTCCCCCGGGCACAGCGATTGATTCGTACACTACCGGCCAACTCACACCCGAAGAGCAGCAGGCTCGGTCAGCCGTGGTATCGATTTTTGAGAATGTGGGGGAGCATCCGGCCGGCGATAGTGCCACCGCAGAGTTGATAAGCACGACAGCAACTTCGATTCCAGCTGGCGGCTGTTTGGCATTTTCTTTGTCCGGGCCTGGGCTAATCCGGCAAATGAACGTGCGGATGGATGACGCAAACGACCCAGAATTATATGGATTGCAATTGCGGGTGTATTATGACGACGCAGCGGCGCCAGCGATTGACGTTTCGGTTGCCAATTTCTTTGGTGCAGGTAAAGGACGAGCCGCCTACAAGAGCATCCCTATTGGTACTGAGCCTACAGACCCAAACGAAGGATTCTACTGCTACTGGCCTATGCCGTTTCGCCAATCTATGCGGGTTGAACTTTGCAATACTACCGATGAACCAATCAATGTTGATGCGGTGAAAGTTGAGTACGAACCAGGGGCAATAGATAACGATATGTGTTACTTACACGCGCAGAGCAATACCTCAATTAAGCAGTATGGCCAGATTTATCACACAATATTATCAACAACCGGATGCGGGCACTATGTCGGTGACATGCTCTATGTCAAGCAGGACGTTAATAGCTTCTCTATGCTGGAAGGGGACGATGTTATTACTGTCGATGGAACGACCACGCTCAATGGTACAGGATTGGAAGATGCCTATAATGGAGGGGCCTACTACAACTGGGTTGCCGTGCAACCTGATGAGCCCGAAGGCGAATACCCCTCCTCGGCGACCCGCCCGCTAAATGGTATCCTTTATGTGCATCGTGAAGAGGTAATGGCTCGGGCCGACCAGTACCGCTGGCGGATTGCGGATTGTGTGCCATTTTTGCAATCCATTGAGGTAAATATTGAAAACAAATATGCTATCGTCGGCAGTGAATGGACGTCGGTGGCGTTTTGGTATCAATATTCTTGTCTCAGTTCCGACTTTGACCGGGATTGTGATGTTGACTTTTCTGATTTTGCCGCTTTTGCCTCGTATTGGCTGCGAAGTGACTGTGAGGGTCCGAACTGGTGCGGTGGTGCTGATTTTGACCGTAGCCAGAAAGTCGGCATGGAAGACCTTGCAGTTCTGGCTGAAAATTGGCTATAAGGTAGCTGCTGTGTTTGGCGGGTTAGACTTTTGTGGAAAGCCCCTGTAATATCCGGGGCTGAATTTTTGACTTAAGGAGAAATCTTTACACAGATGAGGATTCGCAAAGCTGTCGTTACATGCTTGATTTTTTTTGCAGTTGGGCCGGGTTTTGCTCTGGAGCCTGACCAAATCCTGGTAATAGCAAATGGTGATGTCGCTGCATCTGTGCGGATTGCTCGATATTACTGCGCAAAACGAGAAGTGCCGCGGGACAATATTCTTGCTTTGCCTTTAGGTGCCGGCCTTAGCGATACAATCAGCAGAGACGGTTACGAAAAACAGCTTGCCGAGCCGATTCGCAAAAAACTATGGAGTCCTGAATTTGCCGGTAAAATCAAATGCCTGCTGACGACATACGGCGTGCCAATCAAGGTGGGAAAACGCAGCCAGTTAAAGGGTCAGCAAGAGAAAATACAGCGGTTGAAAAAATCAATTCAGCATGAGAAAGAGATGCTTGAACAGTTGAAGCAAAATAGCTCAGCCGACTCTGATGGGAAGAAAAAGAAAATAGAAACTAAAATCGCACACCTGCAATCTACAATTGACTATATCACCGGTAAAGAGACAAATGCATCGGTTGACAGTGAATTATCAATGGTCTTGTTTACCAACTATGAGCTGTATCGATGGCAGCCGAACAACCTGAAGAATGAAACGCCGTATTGGGGCTTGATGACGCTTATGGTCTGTCGGCTCGATGCGCCGGACGAGAGAATAGTCAAAGACCTTGTCGATAAGGCACTAACAGCAGAGAAAACCGGCTTAAGGGGTGTTGCTTACATTGATTCAAGAGGTATCGCAGACGACAAAAATCCTTATTCGTTTGGCCACTTTGACCAATCCCTGCGGGAGCTGGCAGAACTGATAAGGTTGCGAACAAAAATGCCCGTAAAAGAGGAGCAGACAGGAAGACTTTTCGGCCTCGGTGCCTGTCCGGCGACGGGTATTTATTGCGGCTGGTACAGTTTGGCAAATTACGTCGATGCCTTCGATTTTGTCGATGGTGCAATAGGTTATCATATATCGAGCCTCGAAGCGGTCGAGCTTCGCAATCCGGACAGCAGCCAGTGGTGTCCGGCTATGCTCAAAGACGGGATAACCGCAACGCTGGGGGCGGTGGCCGAGCCCTACCTTCACTCGTTCCCGCAGCCAAAAGCTTTTTTCCTGCAGTTGTTCAACGGTCGCTGTCTTGTTGAGGCGTACTACCGCACAAAACCGTTCAATTCGTGGCAGTTGGTTTTGATAGGCGACCCCCTCTACCGCCCATTCAAGAAACCCTGAGCGTCCCCGGGTGACAATTTTTGAGTGCGGCGCCGGCGAAGTAAGACAATCACCAGGATTGTGACAACGACGGCTGCGATTCCTGCAGCAGAGATGACCAGAGCCCGCAATTTGAAGCCATTGCCGGTGACCGCAGAGAATAATGTTACACTCAGCAGAAAGCCTGTCGGCATAGCTAACGCTCCTATCAGCCATTTGGGTTGCGGGGCCCTTATCGGCAGAATGTCATACATATACCGAATCCACAGCAGGCTGAAAGAGGTGTAGGAAAACAGATATAATGCCGCTGTTGTTACCGGCGGCAGGTTAAGCGGATTTGCCTGTATAAAATTTGTCAAAACAAAGATAACAGAACCTGTTATCACAAGACAGACGGGCCAAAAGGGAAAAATCGAAAGCAGGATTAAGCCTGTGAGCGTACCGCCAACGTTTGCAGCAAAATCCATAACGTCGGTGTTGCGCCCCACATAGCTCTGAAGCCATTCGTCAAAAGCACCATACCAAACCACTGCGAGAAGTGTCCACCAAACTCCGGCTCGCCGCCAGTTTGCCTTTTTGTCAGGATTGATTGAAGACCACAGCAGAAAAACCAGAACAAGATAGGCA
>SDBT01004518.1_pt1 | contig 23604 bp, 18 predicted proteins | sample 2277101 | NCBI WGS metagenome assembly SDBT01 (sample SAMN10404973, study PRJNA504765) | marine sediment metagenome | isolation source: marine sediment core GS10_PC15, 103 cmbsf | place: Arctic Ocean: Southern Knipovich Ridge | collected 2010 | reverse complement strand
GGGAACCAACAACAAGATCCAGACAATGAAGAGGCAGGCTTACGGTTACCGGGATGAGGAGTTCTTCCGACTCAAGATCTATGCTGCCCACCTGACAAAGTACGCATTAGTCGGATGAACCTCATTTCTGATACCGCAGCAACCAGATGGCTCTTGATGAATGCTTTTTGAGCATCAATTGCATGCCCGAAGTAATCCTTGTCAAATGGAAAATCCCTGTATCTGCCCCCATCCGGGTCTTTTAACCATTCACCTGTATTAGGATTATCTTCGCCAAGTTCATTCCACAGTTTCTCGTCAACCCACACACGCAACGAACCTGGAGCATCATAATAAACGCCTATCCACCACTGGTGTTGTGATGTCTCCACTTCGGTTGGAGAGAAATAACAGCCAGCCCCAACGAATTTCGCAGCTCCACCTTTGTCGACTTTCCCGGGATAACTTATTTCCCTCAATACTTCCTCAATCTGCATCACAAAGCCCTGCAACATGTTAAGCTCCATCGCAGTGTCGCTAATCTTACCGATTTTTGTCATTGCAAGCCTTGTTTCCATTTCAAGGAAGAAGAGAAACTCCTCAATCAAACCCTTGTCGAATATGTTCAACGTGGGCTCAATTGACTGCCTGAGTCGTTCAGCAATCTGAGTCCATGTTATCGGATCCGGATTACCGGGAAGTCCCGAGTTTCCTTCGGATTGATCCGGCAGCTTCGAATCGAACGACGTCAAATAATATTCGGCTGAGAATGGGGCGAGAAAATAGAACTTCTTGGATGCCCCTATACTCTTAGCATATTTAGTTAACCAGTCAGAATAGTCATTCATTTTGCCTCTAAGAACAGAGGTGCCCTCTTCGTCTTCCACTATCTTAATTTCAGGATCGGACCGCGCCTTATGTTCACCGACAATGACAAGGGATGTGCCCACCTTGATAAACATATCAAGGTATTTACTATGGTCGTCAGGTTCAGCCGTAGAATCTGAACTGCTACATTCAATACGCTTCTGAGTTTCAATACTGAACTGGTGCGACAAGGCCCCAAACTTGAATCCTGTATCTGGCGAACCAAGGATCAACTCAAGGAAGGACTGCCGAAAGTGCTCTGAACGCTCCAGGATGATCCGCAGTGATTCAGTTGTGAAGTCTTCCAATGGGTCTCGTTCAGGACCACCACCATACCCGTGTAGATAATTGAATATTGAATGCTTCATGATATCTAACCAGTTGTCAACACTCGGTGAATAATCTACTCTCAGTGTATTCTGTCTCTTCAGAACAACAACGCAAATCAATATATTGAGGGATTCATGAATAAAGAACTTGCACCAAGAACACCTGTATTTATCGGTTGTGACTTAGGACGCAGTCGTTTAGAGAGTGATGTTTTAGTTCGATTTATTCACTTTTATAGCTCTCCAAGATTTCAAGTTTTAGCGCAAAATCGAGACGAGGTAATCAATGTTCTTCAGAACGGTATCCCAGATACCCCCATTTCTCGCATTTACCTTATGGTCGACGCCCCTATAATTATTCCATCGTGTGATTCCATTGAGATGCTGCGGGAGGCCCCACTACACCAGAGGGAATGCGACAGAGAATATCGAGAGATTGTAAATTCAATAGACGGCAGAGAGTTTCAAGAACATGATTGGCATCGTGCAGCTGTGCAGTGGCTACGTTGGAAATACATCCAAGACTATGTCATCAATCATAGGAAGTATGCAGCTAGGGTCGAAATATCAGAAGGATTGCCTCAGGGCACAATCTGCCAATTCACTAATACCTGCAGAAGAATAGGACCAAACATAGAGGTTAGAAAGCAAACAATCGGATACCTTCTCACATTATTGGATAATCCGCCTGACGGTAATGCAGGACTTGATGACAACTGCAATGATCATATTCTTGATGCTGCCATCCTTGCACTTCAGGCGTTTTTTCTTTGGAATGATCGCGAGAGAATGCAAAGAACGAGAGATATTCAGGTAATGATTCCCACTGGAATAGAAGATGGAGGTGTCATCTGGGCAGTGAACCCACAAATTGTCAACCAGATACTTGGCGATTAATCTGCGAATAATAATTCAGGGATTCTTTAACATGTTGTAGTACAAAGGGCAATGTATGGATACCCAGAGTCACGGATTGAGATCGTCTCAAATATTTCTTCTCTATCTGTTGCCTCTTCGACCGAACAAGTATGGATTATTACCATAATACCTTGCTAGATTTTGACACTATTCTCCCTGAGTCCTGAATGCATTCAGGTGGATGAGCGCGTCCTCATGGACGATCGCGGCACCGATGATCCCCTCCCCTCTCAGGCGCAGTTCCTGGCCGAGGCCGGGGGACTCGAATGTCTGCACTGCAGACGAACCGACAGCCTCAAGGAAATCACGGGGTTTTTCCGGCTTCAGCGGTCGGACCTGATCCCCCGGCGTGAGAGTCTCGACAGCATAGCTGCGCGCGATCTTGGGCAACAGGCGCTGCAAGGTCCCCTGACTGTCGAAGAGCTCCATCCCAACGATCAGTCCGTCGATCGCAAAGACCGCCCCAACCTGGCCATCGAACGGTCCCATCTGATTGACGATCTCATCGATGTCCACCCGTTTCTCCTGATACATGGCATCCATAGCGCTGGTGGGCGAGTTGACTTCCATGCAGCAGAGACGATCCGAGACATCATTCCAGAGTGCCGACTGGTCTGACCGCCGGCTCCCCTCATAGGCAAGCGAATGCGAGACCTGCTTGGCCTTCGCCATCCGCATTCGGGCGGGCATGGCATGATCAGCTGCTGTGAAGTGTTTCGTCTGATGCGACCATCGCCCCTGTTCAACACAGGAAACGGGGACCACCACCTTGCGATTCCCCGGGACGAGGATGCTCACGTTCAGGACCCGGTTCTGTTTTGCCCCCCTGAGTTCCTCCCCATCGAGAAGAAATACCGGCTGCTTCCCCCGATTCGTGACCATGAGTTCGGGGACACTGCCTGACTGAGAGACCTCCGTGATCTGGATCACACCGAGTTCGAGGGCCTGATCCAGGGTCAGATAGTGTGGTTCGATGAGATCGTCGCGGATGAGCGGGTGCATCGTGAGGCGGCCCGATTCCGTGGCCGGACCGATTGAGAGTACTTCCAGTGTTTTCCTTATCACCGACATGTTTGTTCACCTCCGTGTCATGAATCTCGGGCATGGTTCGCCGACTGCGATACACGACGCGGAACGGGGTCGGTTTCTTACAGGCGGAATTGAGAGGAGGTTGAATCTGTTCAGTCGGCCCCGGCGATGGAGAGCTGGATCGGCGGGTCGGCGTCGATCTGCAGCAGGGCCGGCCCCGCCGGCAATGGCAGCACGGCAGAGCCTGTCTGGTCCGTTATCGCATCGGTGGTGAGGTCATCCTCGGCAAACAGACTTACTTTAAGGTGCCGGGCAGGTTCACCTTCTTCATAAGTGGATATGGAGAGATGGAGTAGAAAGGAATCATCCTCGCGGGACACCTTGATCCTGATCCGGTGATCATCTGATGCAGTCTGGACCGTGTCCCTGGGGAGTTCTGATGCTCGGATGGGTCGTCGATGCGCCTTGATCGATTCCCGGGGCAGGTACGACGCCAGCGACTCGATCTTATGCTCCACTACCTGATCTTCTTCCTCAGTGGGCATGAGGTCGTACCTGGCCTGTTCCAGAGATTGAACATTGCCATAGATCTGCCGTCCGGAAGTAACTGCCGACACCGGATCCAGTCTCAGGAGCACGTCGCCCGTATCCCTGATCGTCTGGATGATCAACTGCCCCAGCTTTCTGACTCTCCCCGGAGTCTGGAATTGCTTCCGGACCGTCTCGATGATCTTCAGAGTGGGAGTCGAGTACTCCAGTTCCGCGTCACGCACCCGTAACTCCATCACTCGAGCCAGACAGTGATCGCAGGAGGCAAGGTGGGCTTCGACCTCCTTCATGCGACCGAACCCGAGTGCCTCATCGTGGAACGCCTGGAGCTCATCCTGCGTAGGATGTACCTCATCTTCAGCTGGTGAAGCCTTCGCAAGCAGGCGCCCGATCACACGGAGATCAGAAACCAGACGCTGGCACTGGGGACAGCCGGCCATATGGGCCCTCTCCCCCGTTCCGAGATATCCTGTCTGGCAGTACTGCTCGACCTGTTTGGTTGTCAGATGGTCTTTTCTCATCCTGTATTACCTGACGATCCCACCTCGTTGCCTCTTACAGTGGATTTCTGTTCTCCTGGAGGTCCCGGGAACAGATCAGGGTACTCTGAACTGACCAGACTCCTCAATCGTTCCAGCACCCTGCTGAGACGCACGCCGACGTTCGAGACGGTGATTTGCAGCAATTCGGCGATCTTTTTGTATGTCCTGGCCTCGAAGAACCTCAGACGGAGCAGTTCCTGATCGGCATTCGGTAATGCCATCAGGGCTTTCTGGAGAACAGCTCTTGTTTCGGTGATGAGGATCTGAACCCCGGGATCAGGCTCAGGATCGACCTGTTCGATCTGGCGCCCTTCCCTGTCTGTGTCAGGTACTTCCGGCTCAGTCTTCCGGAAATGATCTGAGGCGAGATGCCTGACCAACGGAGCCAGCCACGAGGCCAGATTTCCCCTGCCCGACCAGGTGCGCAATCGTCGGTAACCGTCCTCCCAGAGCCGGACAAAGACCTCCTGATAGATCTCTTCTGCATCATCAGATGAAATCTGCATGTGTCGCACGAGGATCGCCCAGATGAACTTGGAGAACCGGAGTACGAAGAGATCCGCTGCCTCGGAGTCCCCTTCCAGCACCAGTGCCACAAGTTCAGTATCACTCAGACTGAAGAGACGGACAGGCCTCCGATCGTCTGCGCCCGCTGATATAGCGGGTGCCGGTGTTCATTCCCCATGTCACGCAGAGCCGGTTTCAATACAGAACGGGACTATCAAGATACGGATACCACCGATAAAAAAATCCGGAATACAATAAGCCGAAGGGTAGCCGGGAGCTGTTCTTAACGAGGTGGTTTGCAGACACTGCAGGCTGAATACCCTCGTTCCCTGGCTTCTGCCAGCGTAATCGGTATCCGGCTGTGCCGGAGATGATGACATCCCTCCCGGTGGTACTTCTGACCAGTGCGGGTGATGTAGACGATGGCGATGTCATCTGTAGTTGACACGTCAGCCCTGGTTGACACATCAACCTCATCGGCAATCTGAGCAACCAGCACACCGGCCTGCGCATCGACCTCGATCCCCCACAGTCCCCGGTCTGCCTGTCTGGCTTCACGCTGCAGGCGCAGGAACACATCGGCATGCCGGACATTGGGCGGCACGGTCATGATCTGGGCGTATCCCTGCCGGATGAGTTCAGCGTTCACGAACAGGGAGTCGGAATAGACGTAGGCGAGCAGGCGCCCGAAGTGATCGCGGGATTCCACGTCGAACTCGAGCCGGACCTGCCGTCCCTCGACCAGGATCCGGTTGATCTCCGATGCCGCCAGACCATAGGGTTCAATCCCGCGGGTGGGATGGACGGTCTCAGGTGTATCCACGCCGATGTAGCGGACCGTCTCGATCCGGTCGCCTAATCGTACCCGGATCGTATCGCCGTCGATCACTCGCTCGACCGTCCCGAAGATCGACGATTGCATCAATGTGAGAGTGAGGATAAACAGGAACCTGGACATCAGCTTCACTTCCCTCCCGGCAGGTAGCCCTGTTCCGTCTGATCGATAATATGGTGCAGTGTCTCATCCGGTTCATCACCGAGCGTGCGGATCAGGCGACCGTAGATGACCGGCCGCTCCCGGATGATGAACTTCAGATCCGAGGCGACCTTGCCGGCCAGGGCAAGCAGGAAATCGGGATCCTCACCCAGTTCATGCGCCAGCGCCACAACCCTCTCTTCCGACGGCGGGGCCATGTTCCCTCGCTCGATCTGGCTCAGGTAGGCTGGTTGGATCCCGATCCGTAAGGCGACCTGCCGCTGTGAGAAACGGCGGTCTCCTGCCTCCAGTAATGCGAGTCTATGCTGCAGGACGAAATTGCCGAATGATCTGCTCATATATATAGTATATACTATGTACTATACATTACCAATCAGATTCTAAGAAAACACATCCTGATCCTCTGGATGTGCTCGTCCCTACTTACTTCATTTCCTGTATATCTTGAGTACCGGCTTAACGATCAGCTCGTAGACATCTTCACTATCTGTAACTGAGAACAGTGGTAGGCGAATAAATTTACCCCGGAAACTGCAGTAAATGTCCTCGTAATCGATATCGGACGGCGTAACAAACACCTTTCTTCTATTATTGGAAAATTCAAATAGTAGATGCTCCCACTTTGTGAACGTTGACTTATTACTTTCAATATTCCAGATACATCCAGCAATAACGTTCGGCTCGGTTATATCCTTGCCTGCGAATTCGATCGAAAGTACCAGAATTTTCAGAGCAGGTGTAAAATCTGTAATGGTATATCCAGTATGCAACCTTGTCATATTATCAGGACAGAAGGTGGCCAGAACTGACTTGGGCAGCCAGTTTTCTACGTTTACCGGCTCCAAGCCACGGGATGTATAGGTAGTCATCTGATAACCACCCGGCCGACAGATGACGAATTGCTCTGCCTCCTGCTGAAGCAGACCCTCCGTCTCTTTTATCAGATACGCCGTTTCGTGATACAGCTTGGTAACAAAGTCGAATGCATTGGCTGTCTGCTGGACCAGGTTGTCTGTACTCATCATTACCGCCTTGTGAAGAATAGGTCTGAATCGATTGGAGGCTCAGGGGATCGCCCCATCCGGTTGAAATAACACTTCCTGAACCAGAGGTGAGTTTGAGTCCACGTTATCTGCTCCAATTCTGAAAAAGCATTCCTGAATCCCAGGAAAGCGCCGCGAAACCGGGCGGTCTGTGGGTCAAAGAACATAGTGTCAGATCGAAATTCAGAGCATTGAGGTAGATGATCGAATGATCCGAATCCCCGCAGGTGTTTGCGCTCCAGCAATGCCACGAGATCATCAACGAATAATCGTTCCCTGTCAGGTATCTCCCTGGATATTCCACCGATTGACAACAGGAGCCTCGTAATGGCCTGCCAGTTGATCCATTTGACAGTGCTTCTGATCTTCCGAGGAATGGAATCCAGCAGTGGAGTCGGTGGCAGAGTGTCAGCCGTAATTGCCACCACAACCAGATTTCGACTGCCTGCCTCCAATCCTCCCTGCTCGACTTCTCTGATAAGCTGTCCCGCCTGTTCACCATGTTCCGGCGAGAACCCGGAGAAGTACTTCGATTCGATGACAATCATGTGGCTTGACATGTCTATAACCACATCAGGTTCAGTACCATCCCCGAATGTCGGCCAGAATCTGAATTCCGCCGACTGAAGTTCACTACTACTGCAGTTGACGCCAAGAAAGCTAAGCAGTTCTCTCAGGAAGAGGAGTCTATCGGAGTACTTGAAGAACCCGAACACATTCGAAGTGAGCACATCTTCCCACCGCTCGTACTGCGAGGGTAGTTTCCCGTGTAGCTCTGCCTGGATCATATTTCAGCCATCAGCATATGGTTTCAGCTTCAGCTTCGTGATATGTGGTTTCAAGGCCTTTTCGGGGCGAATCATGGCGTCGATCATACCCCTCTCAGGGGCACTCTTTCCAGCTTTGTGATCATCGTGTACGCTCCAAGGCAGCAGGTGAATGATTGATTCCATTCAGAACACATCACACCAGTCCAGTTCAGGAGAAAGATGTAATGTCACCAGATCATTTAATCAGTTCTTTCCAGCCACCGTTCCGACCCGGAAGACAAAACCTGGCAGCAGTACTTCTCTTTCATGGATTGCCCAGGAGGCTGATTGAGAAGGTGCTACCCGACCTGGTAGTACAAGCCGGATTTGGCCAGACTCGAAATGCACAAAGCTTGATCGATGCCACACTTCATGGATTGACACTGCATGGCTATCAGTACGAGAAACAGCCAGATGGATCTTACAGGATTCTGGTGAAATCCAGATGAATATTTGTTTCGATATCCAATTCAGCGGTCATCATTCAATGCTGTCGAGTGCTTTCTGATATAGTTCACTAATAACCGTACCACTCTCTGTCCGCCAATGGCGCCACCCATTTGCATGCTTGCGCTGGCTACCGGCTTTTTGAATACAAGCCACTGCCGCATAGCTTGGGGAATAAACCCGACCACCCACTTCAAATCCATCTTCACGCACTATAGCCTCGAATTTGGTTTTCTCTTTCCCACGAGGCCCATAATCCATCCAGAGCCTTTGACCTGGCTCTAACAGCCCCGCATCCAGAACGAGTTTGAGTAATTTGCCACCTTGGAACTGTGTTTCTGGAATGGATTCAATTTCTTCGGATGTGTCTATTGTTGGAGGATTTTCATCTGGAATTGAATAGAGGATATTCCCTGAGTCATACTCAACGTATTTTTCTATCTTCCAGATCCTCACATTGTGTTTCAGTGTTCGGGCCCACCCTTCTAAATCAATCGCTACCTCATCAATAGGAATGGCAACAATAGGAAGATCCTTCAAAATATCACTGATACGGCCATGAATATCGATTTCACCTATTCCTAGCTCAACTAATGCTTCTTTTATCTCGTCCGAAGTACTGACGATATCTAATGCCTGTTTCAGGATTCGTTCTCTTGTCGCCTCATTGTTCACCGCAGCGAGTTGTTTTGATACTTGAGGAGCAATGTGATCCCAAGTCCCATGATGCGAGAGTTCCACTTCTACCATGAACCAACGAGCATGCTCAAGATCAATAACTACTGCATCAGGAATGGTCCCCTTCCCACCTGTTGTCTGTATACGGGTTTGCGGTATATAGAGAGCGGTGGAGCCGAAAAGTAACTCATAGTTCTCCTGTACTATCTTCTCAATCTCAGCTTCGTTATCAAATGCTACTCGTAGATATTGCTCATTCTCCCCTATTAACATTTCATCTTCTCCCGCCTGGTCCGATACTCCTCAAATGGGCAATTGTCGTTGATCAGCCAGCTGATTTATCAGATTACTCAGCAAATAGATTCTGCTCAACACCCTACTCTATCGAGATACGATTATCGACTGTCAGTCATTCAGCGTCGCATTGGACACATTATCCAATACCCCAATTGCACGCCAGAAACACCATCCAGTATAGTTGAGAGATTGATACTAACTGGAGTGTGGGCAAAGTATACTGATTCGTTTCAAGCTATTGAAAGCAGGCTCTTGGGAGCGATAAGATTACAGAGATGATTCCGCCAAAGGCCCTTCTAAGATCCACGAATGATGACTATATGAACCATGAAGATTGAGGACAAGTAAAAGAAATGACCATGCTTCTGGACAACAAGGGACAAGGGAAGGTTGGCGATGCTCTTGCAAAGGGCATAGAAGCGAATGCTCGCCTCAGCATCCTGTCAGGTCTCTTCTCCATTTACGGCTATTCTGCCCTAAAGAAGCAATTGGAGCAGGCAGGTGAACTGCGTCTTCTCATTTCCTCAAGTGGCAGTTCTGTAGTACCCAGTGAGGAGCAGCCGTTCTTGATGGCGGGCCTTATGGGAAGCGCGGCGGACAGGCGTTTCCGCAACTCCTTGAACTTGGCGGAAATCGCCCGTGAGTGTGTTCATTGGTTGCAGGAGAAAGCCGAAATCAGGACGGTCTCACTCCCGGTGTTCCAGAATCTTTTCCACATCGAGAATCCCAACGGTCGTGCAATAGCCATTCACGGCAGTTCGCCGTTCACATCAGCGGGACTTGGGACGGTGCCATCTGACGGGTATGAGATGAATACCTGCTTCACGGAGGCGACAGAAACGGAAAGCCTTCTGAAATGGTTTGACTCGATATGGTCGAATCCCGAGGTGACGAGAGACGTCAAAGCCCTCGTGATTGCTCAGCTTGAAACCATCTTCACCAGCAACTCCCCAGAGCTCGTGTACTTCCTTACGCTGTACAACGTCTTCCGAGAATTCCTTGGCGAGCTCGAAGAAGACAAGATCCTCAAGACCAGGACCGGCATCAAAGACACACTCGTGTGGGGCAAACTCTACCGCTTTCAGCGGGATGGCGTGCTTGGCGCAATTGGCAAGATTGAGAAGTACAACGGCTGCATCATTGCTGACAGTGTCGGACTCGGTAAAACCTTTGAAGCCCTCGCGATTATCAAGTACTACGAGCTTCGCAATGATCGCGTCCTGGTATTATGCCCTAAAAAACTCCGAGAGAACTGGACGATTTACACAGTCAATGACCGACGCAACCTTTTTGCTGCGGACCGGTTCAACTTTGATGTCCTCAATCACACCGACCTGACTCGACTTGGCGGAAAATCCGGCGAGATCAACCTCGAAACCCTCAACTGGGGCAACTACGACCTCGTTGTGATTGACGAGTCGCACAACTTTCGGAATAACCCACCTCGTAAGGATGGCCTGACGCGATACTCGCGACTCATGCACGAAATCATCAAATCGGGTGTGAAGACAAGAATCCTCATGCTCTCCGCGACGCCCGTCAACAGCCGGATGAATGACCTGAAAAATCAGGTCGCGTTCATCACGGAAGGCGTGGATGATGCCCTCTACAACTGCGGTATTGCCAGCATCGAGCAAACGCTCCGCAAGGCGCAGACGAGATTCAACCAGTGGCTCCAGCTCGAATCGGATGAGCGGACGACAGAGGGACTCCTGGAGGCCTTGAACTTCGATTACTTCAAGTTGCTCGACTTGCTTACCATAGCCCGTTCCCGCAAGCACATCGAGAAGTACTACGACCTCGACGAAGTCGGCGCATTCCCAGAGCGGGCCAAACCAATCAACATCAAAGCAGATATCGATATCAAAGATTTGTTCCCCGAGCTAAAAAAGATCAACCGCGACATCCGCCGCCTTAACCTCAGTTCCTACGCCCCACTAAAATACGTCCTCCCCGGTAAACTCGAAGAGTACAGCCGCAAGTACGATATGGAGGTGGCTGGCGGGTCGGTATTCAAGCAGATCGACCGAGAGGAAAGCCTGATCCACCTGATTCGTGTGAACCTGCTCAAGCGGATGGAGAGCTCGATCAATTCCTTTGCGCTCACGGTGGATAGGCTTCTGGTAAACATCCGTGACATCATGAAGCGAATCGACTCGCACAAGGAATCGGAAGTCGAAGAAATGAGCATCGAGGACATTGAAGTAGACGATAATGACTTTGCCCCGTACCTGATTGGCAGCAAGATCAAAGTGCTCCTCCAGGATGTCGACCGTGTTCGGTGGAGGCAGGAACTCAAGGAAGACAAGGAGCTTCTGGTCAAGTTGCTGCGAGAAGCCCGAGAGGTCGATGCCCCTCGTGACGAGAAGCTCCGCCACCTGAAAGACCTCATCGCCACTAAGTGCGCCAACCCCATCAACTCAGGCAATAAGAAGGTCCTCATTTTCACCGCGTTCGCCGATACGGCCGAGTATCTCTACCAAAACATCGCCGCCTGGGCGAGGAGCGAACTCGGGATTCATTCAGCCCTAGTAACCGGCCGTAGTAGTGGCAATAGGACCACGATGCCCAATCTCCGCAAGGACATCGCCACTATCATCACGTCATTTTCTCCGCTTTCCAAGGAGCGCGACAAGATCGACGAATCCCTGACGGATGAGATCAGCATTCTGATATCAACCGACTGCTTGTCTGAGGGCCAGAATCTCCAAGACTGCGACTACGTCGTTAATTACGACATCCACTGGAATCCGGTCCGTATCATTCAGCGGTTCGGCCGCATCGACCGTATCGGTTCGCATAATGAAATCATCCAGCTCGTCAATTTCTGGCCCAACATGGAGCTGGACGAATACATAAATCTGGAGGCACGAGTCTCAGGGCGGATGGTCCTGCTCGACATATCTGCGACTGGCGAAGAAAACATCATCGAGTTTCCCGACGCTGGGAAGATGAACGACCTGGAGTATCGCCGCCGCCAACTTGAACAACTCCAGATCGAGGTGCTGGACCTTGAGGATCTCGGGGGTAGCATTTCCATTACTGACATGACACTTAACGACTTCCGGATGGACTTGGCCGAGTACCTGAAGGAACATACCGATCGCTTGAAGCACATGCCGCCTGGGGCTTTTGCCGTCACCCACATCGACGATCTGATCGAAGAGGAAGGTCTGGAACCAGGCGTTATCTTTTGCCTTCGCAACGAGTCGGCTAAGGTAAGATCGGACAGTACTTCCGCACTCGCGCCTTACTATTTGGTCTGGGTCTCCGAATCCGGCGAAGTTCAGATGAACTTCACGCAGGCCAAGAAGATTCTGGATATGCTCAAGAAGCTAGCTCTCGGTCGATCCCAACCCAATGACAGTGCCGTGGCCCAATTCAACACTGCCACCCGTGACGGCGCCGACATGAGCAAGTATCAGGCGCTAATGGCCAAGGCTGTCGCGGCCATCACTGGAAAGGTCGAGGAGAAAGGCGTCGAGAGTCTCTTTCAACGTGGCGGCACCGCGCTGAGCAAAGACTCTTTTCAGGGCATCGATGACTTCGAGGTGATTGCCTACTTCATCGTTCTTGGCGATTCCGGGGATGGTGCATGATCAATGTCCTCTACGATAGCATGGCCATTCCCGAGGCTTGCCAGCTTGGCAAGCGTGTATTTAAAAAGCTATTCCATGAGAACGCCAAGCTCGGCGCGACGGACAAGAAGGCGTTCCGCGAGGATATTGACACCATAACTTGGAAATATACGCTTAAGCCCAACACTATTCCGATACAAGCCTACGAGGACGAGCAGCGCGAGTACCTGGAGATAGCCATTCTTCAGGTGGACCTGAAGACGCTTAAGCGTACCAGCCGCATCGCAGAGGTCATGCATCGGGCGATTCCGTACCCACTGGTCATCGTGTTCGCTTGCGAGAAGGTGTGTGCCCTTAGCCTGGCACACAAGCGGTTTAGCCAAGCAGAGAAAGGTGCCGTCGTTGCAGAGGAAATCATCATCACCGACTGGATCGACATCTCAGCCCCGACGCCCGTACAGCAAGCATTCCTCGACAGCTTGTCCATGTCTGCTTTGCCCCACACGCATTATTATGCGTTCTACTCGGCTCTGGTAGATCGGCTCGTCTCACTGGATTGTGCTCGTCTGACAGACGAGTATCGTCTGGAATCCGTAGCGGTCAATCGTCGGGTTCGGCGTAAGCGGTTGGCTGTTTGCCATGATCTGGAGGGCAGGATTGCCGAATACAAAGCCGCCATCAAGAAAGAAACGCAGTTCAATCGACAGGTTGAACTGAATACAAAGATGAAGGAACTGGAAAAGCAACTTCAGAAGAAAGCTGCCGGACTTTAGGCAGGAGGATAACGCACATGGAAAAGCTGGACCCGAACACAGATGGCGCAACGATGGATATAATGGGGCAGAATATCGAGAGACTTAAAGTGATATTCCCCGACATCTTCACCGAAGGGAAGGTCGACTTCGATGCCCTACACGAGGTGCTGGGCGAATACGCGGACGACCTCCCGGAGCGCTACAGCTTCACCTGGAACGGAAAAAGTCGTGCCCGTCGTATCGCTCAGACACCCTCCACCGGCACACTTCGCCCCTGCCCCGAGGAATCAATCAACTGGGATACAACAAAAAACCTCTTTATCGAAGGCGACAACCTGGAAGTGCTGAAGCTCCTGCAAAAGAGCTATCACAAAAAGGTTAAGATGATCTATATCGATCCACCATACAACACGGGAAAAGAGTTCATCTACCCAGATAGGTTCCAGGAGAACCTCGACACTTATCTGCGATACACCGGGCAGATTGATGACGAGGGATTCAAAATGTCTGCCAATTCCGAGACCTCGGGACGTTATCACACGAACTGGCTCAACATGATGTATCCGCGTTTGAAGCTTGCACGAAACCTTCTTCGTGATGATGGGTTATTGTTCATCTCAATTGATGACCATGAGGTGTCCAGTCTACGCAAGCTCTGTGATGAAGTGTTTGGAGAGGAGAATTTTATCGCTCAGTTTGTTTGGAACACTGATGGTCATACCGACAACCAGTATGATGTGAAAGTCAATCATGAGTACGTGTGTCTATATGCCAAGTCATCTCAAGCATCACTCGGCTTTGTGGTTGATCCAAATACCCGCTCAGAGAGCAATCTTTGGAAAGGCTTTGCTGAAAACTCGATAACCAAAAACGGGAGCGGCAATCCACCAAGCGAGATTACACTTCCTGTCGGATTTCCCATCGCCACGACCAGCCTTGATCTTCCAGCCAACAAACCAAGTGACACCTTTTTCGACAAGGTGCAGGACACTGGCTATATAACGCGGCAGATGACAAAGGATTTCAATGTAACGTACCCGATCCGCATGGATTCAATGATAGCGACTGGCGGTAAATTGACACAACCATGCTGTGTCTATTCTGGATGGGCTAATGCAGACAAGCTTCGCAATTTTATTGAGGGCTCTTGTACGCCAATAGATGAGAATAACGGAAACACACTTCGGTTCTATCTATCTGATAAAGGCGTGATCTACTATCGACGGGATCGTGAAAAGGCTCGCAACATCCTGTCTGTCCTTCGCAACATGAGTACAACTGAGCAAATGCGCTCGGAGCTTGAGCGAATGGGTATCCCCTTTCAATACCCAAAACCGAAGGAACTCATATCTTATCTGATCCGGATCGGAGCAGATATTGGAGGTGTTGTCCTAGACTTTTTTGCCGGCTCATGCACTACTGCGCAAGCCTTTCTCGAACTTGGCGAAGAAACATCGGAGTCTCACCGACGATTCATTATGGTGCAGTTGCCAGAGCCGCTCGATGTCTCCGATGCTGTACAACGCCCAGCGTTTGAGTTCTGTAACACTCACGGTTTTCCACCCAACATCGCCGAAATAGGCAAGGAGCGCATCCGCCGTGTTATTAAGAAAGTTGAGGCCGAGGAGGCAGAGCAGGCCAAGAACGCCGCAGGGAACTTACCAGGCATAGTCGACGAAGTCCCGGAACTGGACCTCGGCTTCAAAGTCTTCAAGCTGGATGCCAGCAACATCAAGCCGTGGGACGCCGACTTCGATAACCTGGAGAGCGCACTGTTCGACGCCGTGGAGAACATCAAATCCGACCGAAGCGAAGCAGACGTGCTCTACGAGCTGCTACTCAAGTACGGCCTGGACCTTGCCGTCCCCATCGAGGAACGCGAAATCGGCAGCAAAACAGTCTATATCATCGGGGCCGGGGCACTCATCGTGTGCTTGGCGAAGGAAATCGGCCTGGAGGTCGTCGAAGGTATTGCGGCCCTGAAGGATGAACTGAAACCGGAACTGATGCGGGTCGTCTTCAAAGACGCTGGCTTCACCGACGACGTGGTCAAGACAAACGCCGTGCAGATTCTGCGCCAGGCGGACATCGACGACGTGAAGAGCTTGTGAGGTGGCGACGATGAAGATTCAATTCGACCCTAACCTGGACTTTCAGCGCGAAGCAATCAATGCCGTCGTCGACCTTTTCAAGGGCCAGGAAGTCTGTAAAACAAACTTCACCGTCGCATCTTTAAAGGGTGAGCCACAGATGGATTTGTTGGCCACAGATTTGGGCATCGGCAACCGGCTTCGTCTGCTGGACGAGGACATCCACAAGAATGTCAAGGCTGTCCAACTCCGCAACGGTCTTGCTCCCTCCGAATCGCTCGCTTCTATGGACTTCACGGTGGAGATGGAGACTGGCACGGGCAAGACCTACGTCTACCTGCGCACAATCTTCGAGATGAACCGACTTTACGGCTTCACGAAGTTCATCGTTGTGGTACCATCGGTGGCTATCAAGGAGGGTGTGTATAAGACACTCCAAATGACCGAGGAGCACTTCAAGGGGCTCTACGATAACGTTCAGTTCGACTATTTCGTATACAACTCGCAGAAGCTCGGGCAGGTGCGGAATTTCGCCACCAACGATTACATTCAGATCATGGTCATTAATATCGACGCCTTCCGCAAAAGCTTCACTGATCCAGAAAAGGAAGACAAGGCAAACATCATCCACCGGCCCCATGACCGAATGACCGGCAGCCGCCCCATCGAGTTTATCCAGGCAACACACCCTATTGTTATTATCGACGAACCACAGAGCGTTGATACGACCGACAAGAGTAAGGAGGCCATCGCGTCTCTCAATCCCCTCTGTGCGCTTCGTTATTCGGCCACCCACATAGACAAATACCACATGATGTATAAGCTTGATTCGGTGGATGCCTATGAGCAGAAGCTGGTCAAGCAAATCGAGGTGGCGGGCATCGAAGTGCAGGACAGCCATAACAAGGCGTATATCAAGCTCCTAAAGGTGGATAACAGAAAAAGCCCGGTCACAGCGCAGATCGAAATGGATGTCCGCCATGGGAGCAGCGAGGTCAGGCGGAAGAAGAAGACCGTCCGTAGTGGCGACGACCTTCTGGATCTCTCTGGCGGCCGTGACGTGTACGACGGTTACATCATAGAGGATATCTACTGCGAGAAGGAAAACGAGTACATCAGCTTCACTAGTAAGCCGGAAATCGTGCTGCTGAACCAGGCCATCGGCGATGTCAATGATGACGAGTACAAGCGACTCCAGATTCGCAAGACCATTGAAGAGCATCTGGACAAGGAGATGCAGCTCCGGCCGCAGGGTCTCAAGGTGCTGAGCCTGTTCTTTATCGACCTAGTAGCGCATTATCGCTGGTACGATGACGGTAATCCGCAACCAGGCAAGTACGCCCTGATGTTCGAGGAGGAATACACCCGGGCGATCCGCAAGCCGAAGTACAACATCTTGTTTGAGGGGGCTGACTTGGAGACGGTGGCCGAGGGCGTCCATAACGGCTATTTCGCGGTAGACAAGATAAAGGATGCAACCGGGGGCGGCATACTCAAGGAGTCTCGCGGGGCGGGGACGACACAGGCTGACGAGAGCGCCTATCAACTCATCATGCGAGACAAGGAAAAGCTGCTCAGCTTCGATTCGAAGCTGAAATTCATCTTTTCGCATTCAGCCTTGAGGGAAGGCTGGGACAATCCGAATGTCTTCCAGATCTGCACGCTTAACGAAACAGGTTCGGTGATGAAGAAGAGGCAGGAAATCGGTCGGGGGCTCCGGATCGCTGTGAACCAGGAAGGTGAGCGAGTCCAGGGCTTCGATGTAAATAGGCTGACCGTGATGGCCAATGAATCCTATGAGAATTTCGCTCGACAGCTTCAGAAGGAGATTGAACAGGAAGAAGGCATCAGGTTCGGCGTGGTCGAGCCGCACCTGTTCACCAACATTCCAGTTCCGACCGATGATCATCAGACCGAGTACCTGGGCGTGGAGACCTCGCAGAAGGTGTGGGATCACCTTAAGGCGAAGGGCTACATCGATGGGCAGGGCAACGTCCAAGATTCCCTGAAGGTCGATCTGAAGACTGGAACGGTCGATCTGCCGGAGGAGGTAAAAGATCACACCGCGCAGATCGCTGCCGTGCTGCGAAAGGTCACTCGCAACCTGAACATCAAGAATGCCGATGACCGCAAGCAGGTTAAACTGAACAAGGCAGTGTTCCTGGGCGAAGAGTTCAAGGAGCTTTGGGATCGCATCAAGTATAGGACTACCTTCCGGGTAGACTTCGATTGCGAGGCACTGATCAGCAAGTGCACCGACGAGATTGCCAAGTCCTTGATCGTAGGGAAGGCCAGATTCATTACACGAAAGGCTCTACTCGAAATAGACAGAGGTGGAGTACAGGCTGATAAGGTAAGTGAAAGTGTGGCTGTATATGATGCGCGAGATTATCAGCTGCCGGACGTCGTGAGTTATCTTCAGAATGAAACAAATCTGACCCGGCGAACGCTGGTGGAAATCATGATACACAGCAACCGGCTCCAGGACTTCAAGAACAATCCGCAGAAGTACATCGAGCAGGTGTCTGCGATCATCAGACGCCAGATGCGGCTATTCATTGTCGACGGCATCAAATACCAGAGGCTTGGTGACCAGTATTGCTACGCCCAGGAGTTGTTCGAGGATAACGAACTATACGGCTACCTCAGCAAGAACATGCTTGAAAGCAAGAAGTCGGTTTTCGACCATGTCGTCTATGACTCAGACCTGGAGGAGGAGTTCGCCCGGTCGTTTGAGCTAAGTGACGATGTGAAGGTCTACGCCAAGCTGCCGGGATGGTTCAAGATCGATACACCGCTGGGCAGTTACAATCCAGACTGGGCGGTTTTGGTCGAGATGGATGGCCAAGAGCGACTGTACTTCGTCGTGGAGTCTAAAGGCAGTCTGTTCACCGATGCCCTCCGGCCAACAGAACAGGCAAAAATCGACTGCGGTTACGAGCACTTTAAGGCACTCGGAACGGAAGTGGAATTCACTGTGACCAACAACTTCGAGACCTTTTTTGAAAAGGTCTCAACAAGCAAGTAAGACGCACGGATAAGCCATTCAATCACGGCTTCCTCTGCATTCCCCCACCGGAATGGAGCCAATCACCTTGGTGTGTAAGTCCAAGGGAGCCAATTATTAGATGATAGACGATGCTAATTAGATGGTTTGTCTGGCCGATGTACATGTGCAACTGATGTTTTGAATTGCAGGCGCTTCAGGGATTCCACCGCGTTCAATAGGCTGACCTTTGAGAAGAATGGGAGGCGCTCCTTACCTTCGAAGCGGGATTCAGCGATGATTGCGTACACTACATGAATATCCCCCGGTCTCAGTCCATCCCACTTGGCAAGCACTGCGGATTCCCCTGACATATCTCTTATTGCTGCTGCTGCCAGAGTTCTGTAGGTGGGTTCCCACACAATGGACTGCGCCGAGACGAATCCTTGAGCATAGAGGTGGCTCAGCGTGCTAGAAGACTCCCTTTTCTTCACATGAATAAACTCAAGATCTTCAGTCAGAATATCACAAAGCTCCACGTTTGATGCGGCATCACGGGGACGTAAAGGAACCTTATCCAAGCACAAGGCACCCATCATACTTGCAGCGTATTGATTATAATCTCCCTCCTTCTGGTCAAATGAGGTGGCATCCGGTAAAGAATCGTGCACGACAACCTGTTTAAGCTTCTCCTCAATCTCATCTACCAAGTTCTGGTTTATCCTGAACCATCGACCAGCACTCAAGATGTACTTCTGACTCTCAAGGTCGATCTCCGCCACCAAGCACTTGTAGACAGGTGCCAGTCGCTCACTGGTTCGAGAGCTATATTTGACCCTTATCACATGATTCTTGAGGTTTTCCACCGATAACTTTGAAAGGTCATCATGGCGAGCAAGGTAGTCAGAAAGATCTAGGTCAGTATGAAGAGATGATTCTTGCTCATGCAGATATAAGAATCCGTCAATATCATCCCAATCGATAATTGAGGGGGGTGCGAGGTGAATGTTTGTTGTAGCACTTGAAGCCAAGTCTTCCACAAGTCGTTCGTTGAGCCTATCAATGTCCAGGGGATTCGTGACGCTCCGCTTTGTCTTAACCCAGGAGAATCGCTCCTCATAGTCCTTCAATGTGAATATGCGAAGAGCTTCGTCGGCCTTCTGATAGATGTCTTCCGGGTTAATCTTGCAGCTTAATTTCAATATCAATGGCAGATAATGTTGACAATTGACAATAAGTCTAGTTTGAATATGCTATGCATGATTTTTCAGATAATCAGAAAACCGTCGAAAATCTAATAAAGAGGAATGACGAACGTAATAGCGGCAAATTAAATGCTGACCTAATAAAAACAGCTCTTGTGGTACAAGGTGGCACTCTTAGATCTGTTGCTAGTTGTGGAGCGGCAGCAGCGCTGAATGACCTGGGCTTAACAAACGCATTCGATTCCGTATACGGGTCTTCCTCTGGTTCAGTTAATGCAGCGTACTTCCTCACCGAGCAGGCAACATTAGGGATTACTGTATATACAGAGGATGTAAATAATCGTCAGTTTCTAAATTTCTTCAGGTTTTGGAAGATAATAGATTTAGAATATTTCTTTAACGAGATTATTAATGATCGCAAGAAACACAACACTAAACGATTGATATCTCATCCTTCAGAATTGAAGGTATTAACGACCGATCTTGATACTAAATCAATTGTATGGTTCAACTCGAAAGATCGTGATATTGACATATATGAAGCAATGAAAGCATCGTGTGCACTTCCACTTATCTATGGCCGAGGTGTAGATGTTGGTGGGCGGAGTTGTATCGATGGATTTATTCAAGAACCACTACCCGTCATCACTCCATTACACTCAGATTACACAGATATTTTGGTGTTAATGACCACCCATATCTCAAATCGCAGATCTGGAAAAGTCGGACCATTATCCAGATTTATTATTGAACCTCTGATTCGGCGAGAACTTGGGCCTGAACTGTTCGATGCATTCAAGAATAGATGGCAACCATATAATTGGGCATTGGATATTCTGATGTCTGGGATCTATAGAAGAGACGATGGGCAAAAGATCAATGTTGCATTCGTTTGCCCATCAATTGAATGCGAAACAAGTAAATATGAAATGGATGCCAAGAATCTCGCTGCCGCCGCATATTCATCATGGCGCAATACTCATCTTTATTTTGGCGTAAGTGATAATATCCAAAGAACAACATTTGATCAGTGCCTAATCACAGCAAAAGAAAAGGTTTTTGTATAGAATCCTGGCTATGAAACAAAGGGTATACTTTGAACAATATTCCTGATGATAAAATTCCGAACCTATGCAATGATCGGATTAATAGTGCTGGGGAACGATTACTCACCACTTTAGAACATCGGTTTTCACCTATTCTTACTCTACTCCAATTGGCAGTAATTGGAATTACAGGTGTTCTAACGGTTGTGGCATGGCTCCCGACATGGTTGAGGTTGGCACTCATCGTGCTATTCTTGGTCTTCTCCTGGCGGATAATTATTGCTTTGAGAAGAATGTTGCCCACACTGACAATACCCAGTTTTCGACAGGGAAAGATATTCCCTGGACTCTATGAGTATGAGCAATTCGACAAATCAGGAACTGTTATTTTTGACAGGTCTGTCGATATTGCAGCTATTGAATCTGCATTATCTAACAATGGAAGTTCAAAAATAATTGCAGTTACCGGTCCTTCTGGAGTTGGAAAGTCGGTTATTCTCGAAATGCTATGTGGGTATTTGTCATCGAGGGATTCCAGATATCAACAAATTATTAATGTTCAATTTGGACTGGGCACCAAGTATGCACATGAAAGACTCTGTGATGCCCTCGAGATTATTGATCGTTTAGAGAGTAATACAACATCGCAGGACAACACTACAAACAGCGAATATATCCTGGTTACACTCGACCAATTTGAATTGTTTATTGATAGAGTTAATGCAATTATTCGAGAACACAAATATGGCGACATATCACTTAATGATTTCATGAATGTTATTAAAAACGATCGCTCAACTGTTCTTGGCGCCTTTGCTGAACTCCTTGCAAGAAAACAGAACAACCCTGAGTTGCATGTGATTGTTGCAGTTAGGGATGACCGGTATTTTGATTTACGACTTCTTGGAAAAATGGGCCAAATCCCCTGTAATGCTATCGAAATTAGAGGAATAATTGGCGATTCTGCAGAGACCATATTAAATGTGGGATTGGATGGATTACATATACCTGCTTCTGCAAAGATATCAATTATTAATGACCTAAAGGAAGAAGACGGCAGAATACTGCCTGTTAAGGCACAGTTAGTAGGCCGTGTACTTGAAATGATCACTTTTGAGGAGAATCCTCTTAGGAGGTTTTTCCGACGAATGCCCCCCCATTCAGACAGAACTTCTGTTGGTCAGAATATACCTAGAAAAATCATTACAAACCGAAAATATGAATCCTATGGCCGAGCTAAAGGATTAATTAGACTGTATTTCTATTGGTTAATGAAATCGACAGGAAAACCACGAGCAACAGCCGAAGTACTATATATCCTGTCTCTGGAAGGACGCGTTAAGAGCAGCTATACGATACCAGAACTTGCAGCACTTACTTATCGAACAGACAGTGAAGTCGAATTGATACTCTGTCGTCTCTTAGAATATAGAATTGTGCGGGAATGGGACGGTGCATTCGCCTTACGCCATGATTTTATTGCCGCTTCATTTGGAATGTTAAGTGGCAGACTAATACGACCGGCTATTAGAGACAATTTAACATACTCATATACAGCACATACTGCTGGATTATTTACAGATATAGATGGAGCAATAAATCGAGATATTACAACTAACCGAAGGCGCATATTAGTATATAGCTTTGAATTTTTAATGATTGTCTTCTTCATGTATAGATTCTTTAATTATAAAGTTTTTCTCGATACCTCCGAATCATTACTGGCTTCTGTACCCGTAATATCTCAATTCATTGTTAGCGGCTTTCGATATATGCCACCTGAATCTTGGACGGTAGATTGGAGCTATATTCCGATTTTCATTGCTCAGTTTTTGTGGGCTATCTATGTAGCCGAACTCATTAATAAAATCTACCTTCGCATTGATAAAGGCTTATCGGCTCACTCTCTATCGTTGTTTATGTTAATTGTTGTGTTAGTTGGAATGATATGGACTGCCTTCTCCCCAGGATTATGGCTTTTTTGGATTGGTATTAGTGGTTTTGCAGTTGGGCTCAAGTTTCTTGTTATTGGATATAAAATTAGAAGACATGCAGATAAACATAATCGGTTCTGGATAGTTGGAATCTATACACTGGTAAATTGTAGTTTCCTTATCTGGATTGGATATGTGTGGATTCCAAGGATTGAATGGGATCTTATGGAGCTCGGGATTCTATTTGAAACAAATATTTCACAGATTATCGGAAGCTTTGTGACACTTTCACCGATAACTGATTATCTGTGGAATTACTATGCCTTCATCCCGCTTATTGTCTACTTCTTGTATATGTACAATGCTCATGTGAATAGAGATTCAGCTGTTGAATTTATTGGACTACACGGCCGAATTAGTACTGGACTTAACTTTAAATAAAGACAATCGCGAATAATGATTTGGATTACTTTGAGAACCAGATCGCTCTTGGCCAAAGTAACCAAGGTGGTTGGCCCAAGATTTTGGATATATCATCATCGCTGTATACTCATCCATTCCACCACTAAGGACTGATAGTCAGGAGTGATGAAGATGAGCTTGGTCGTTTTTGACGATGTTGAGGTTCAGTATTTCCGATGGCTAGAAAATAATCCGAACGCACTAGTTCTAACTTACTTTCCCCACCCCACATGACAGTTTCCCGGTAATTTCCTTTCGAGTTTCCTGAACTGTTGCGGATCCTAACTTTTCCCCGTTTCATCCCTCCCCGGTCGCGACTTTTAGGTCATACCCGGGTGATTTCTGTATTCCGGTCCATGCCGACCACCTGTTCCGGAGCATGTCGACCACTGATTCCGGACCATGCCGACCACCCTCATTCTCTCGCACGTTATCTGATCAAGCGTTCTTTCTCAGCAGCAGATCTTCGCTCAACCCCAGGGCCCGGATATATTCCTGCTGCACATCAGAGAGAGGGTTTGCGAAGCACCACTCTCCTCCGATCTCGGCCACCAGAA
>SDBT01004517.1_pt1 | contig 23606 bp, 21 predicted proteins | sample 2277101 | NCBI WGS metagenome assembly SDBT01 (sample SAMN10404973, study PRJNA504765) | marine sediment metagenome | isolation source: marine sediment core GS10_PC15, 103 cmbsf | place: Arctic Ocean: Southern Knipovich Ridge | collected 2010 | reverse complement strand
CAGTTGATCCCACATCACCAAGTGAGATCATTATCAATGGAGAAAAACATCAACGAGATTGGGAGATTTAGTATTGGTGAATAATTCAAAACATTCCCCATTTGAACAAATGGCTGAAGACCAAATAAGCAACTACAACCTGGATTACCTGAAAATATCAAGATTCAGAAAAGCCTATTGGAATCTATCAACCGATGGATACATCCAGGAGTCTCTCTACCGCAAAGAGGGTCTCACTTCAAAACATGGAGCTCTGGTTGTCTTGTCTGGCGAACGGACTTCCCGTTCTGCCAAAGATAAGTTTATCGTCCGGGAGCCAGGATCAGAATCTGACATATCCTGGGGAGAATACAACATCCCTTATGATGGGGCTGATTTTGAACGAGTCTTTACCAAAATGAAGGCTCATCTAACAGATAAAGACATCTTTATTCAGGATGGATTTGCTGGAGCCAGCCCCAATCACCAGATACCTATCCGGGTGATATCCACGCAGGCCTGGCAGGGATTATTTGCAAGAAATATGTTTATAACTGATTCCTTGCCATCAATAGCACCGGAATTTACAATAATATCCCTTCCGGGATTCGCAGGAGATCCAGGCCAGGATAAATTAAACAGCAAAACCTTTATACTGCTGAATTTTGCCAGCAGATTGGTGCTGATCGGGAATACAGGATACGCAGGTGAGATAAAAAAATCTGTATTTACGGCCTTGAATTATTATCTGCCTAAAAAGAATATTCTAACAATGCATTGTTCTGCAAACGTGGGAGCAAAAGGCGATTCTGCTTTGTTCTTTGGCCTGTCTGGAACTGGTAAAACCACCCTTTCTGCAGATCCTAATCGAAAACTTATCGGCGATGACGAACATGGATGGGACGAGGAAGGCATCTTTAATTTTGAAGATGGATCATACGCGAAAGTGATCGACCTCTCACAAGAAGCTGAGCCAGATATTTATGCCTGCACAAAAACCCCCGGCACCATTCTTGAGAATGTGATCCTTGATCAGGATTCTGGTGAAGTGGATTTATTTGACGATTCCATCACAAAAAATACCCGGGCATCCTATCCACTATCTTGTATTCCGTACGCTGTGCCATCAAGAAGGGGAACACATCCAAATAATGTGATCTTCCTGACCTTTGACGCAAATGGTGTAATGCCCCCGATCGCCCGTTTATCTCACAATCAGGCCTTATATCATTTCATTTCTGGTTATACGTCCAAAGTTGGGGGTACTGAAGCAGGTGTCGGAGATGCACCTGAACTCACTTTCAGCGCCTGTTTTGGTGCGCCATTTATGGTCTTCCATCCTTCCTATTATGCAGAATTACTCAAAAAAAACCTGCATAAATTCCAGGTAAGAACCTGGCTGATCAATACTGGATTGGTTGGAGGACCGGCTGGGATAGGAAACAGGATCAGCATTCATCATACAAGAGCCATTTTAACTGCAGTGCTAAATGGAGAACTGGATCAGGTCAGGTACGAAAAGGATCCCTGGTTTGGATTTGATATACCAGTCAAATGTCCGGGTGTCCCGGATGAAATTCTCAACCCTGCATCTGCCTGGGAAGATAAAGAAGCATACACCGTTTCAATGAATATTTTAGTCAAGTGTTTTCTGGATAACATGGAGAAATATCACGACTCAACCACAGCAGAAGTTCTTGAGGCAGGTCCGGTTCTGATCTCTAACTAGGGCGCATCTCTATTATGGTACGAGACCATCTACGATATATTTTTTGTACCTGGTGAGATAACGAATTGGCATTCTTCCCTGGATAAAAACTCCCGCATATAGATTTTCAATTACATCGACCTGTCCCTCTTCGTGGAAAAGTGAAATTAGTCCACCTTCACTGTAGGGAAGTTCCACTGTAATCATCTCGAATGACTCAAATAATTTATTCTTGATAGTTTCCAGTAAATCATTTATCCCATCACCTTTCAAAGCTGAAATAGCAACAGCGCCTGGAAATGTTTCCAGACTTTGTTGAGCTTGTCCGGGATCTGACAGGCGATCGATTTTATTCAATACCGGAATTATGGAGATTCCGTCTGCATTAATATCAGCCAGGGTCACATGAACAGCCTCTGCCTGTGATAAGGCCTGGGGGTGGGTCACATCCACAACGTGAAGCAGTAAATCAGCCTCAGCAATTTCCTCCAGCGTTGCTCGAAAAGCAGCCACCAGTGTAGTAGGTAATTTTTGGATAAATCCCACCGTATCTGTAACCAGGATCTGCTGTCCATCGACGAGGTTTACACGACGTGTGGTTGGATCCAGAGTGGCAAACAACTTATTTGCAACGTACACATTTGCATCAGATATTTGATTCAGCAAGGTTGATTTGCCAGCATTGGTATATCCAACCAATGACACAATTGGAATATTGGAATCCTTGCGCCTGGCACGGTGGCGCTGGCGGTGCGCTCGCACTTTTTCAAGCTCTTCTTTGAGATGGCTGATCCTGCGCCGGATATCCCGTCTATCCACCTCAAGCTGGGTTTCACCCGGGCCTCTCAGTCCAACTCCAGCAGTTCCTCCGGTCCGTCCGCCACCCCCGCCAGCCTGGCGAACCAGGTGAGTCCAGGCTCTGGTCAGGCGGGGCAGTCGATATTCGTATTGGGCTAGCTCAACTTGCAGAGCGCCTTCGCGGGTATTAGCATGCTGGGCAAAAATATCAAGGATCAATGCTGTCCGGTCAATAATCCTTAAATCCTTGCTTAAGATTTCTTCCAATTCACGCTGATGCCGCGGAGAAAGTTCATCATCAAATAAAATAACATCGGCCTTAAGCTCACCCGCGATGGATTTGACCTCTTTCACTTTTCCTGATCCGATAAAGGTTTTAGGATTAGGATGATCCAATTTTTGGGTAACCTGACCGACAACTTCAAAGCCAGCTGTATCAGCCAATCTCCTTAACTCTGCCAGAGAACTATCAAGTGTCAATATCTTCCGTTCATCACTTATGTCCACGCCAACCAATATTGCCCGGTCAACTTTTAAACTCTGGGGGGGGATACTTTGGTTCATACTTTTTATAATCCTTCAAATACTGCTGTTGTCACTTTAGCGAAATAATCCAGGCCAGCAATGTTTGCCCGACAGCTTCCAAACTTTCAGCTGAAACTTTATCTACTGTATCTGCAGTAGTGTGCCAATATGTATAATCAAAGTCAATAATATCAACTGCCGGTATCCCTGCCTCGATAAAAGGAGTGTGATCATCCAGCATGGAATGCTTGAATTCTTCCTGAAACTGGCTGGCATATCCCAAATCATTGGCCTGTTTCCAGATCTGACCCATGATCGATTCATCAGAATTGTACTCGTAGAAAATGTTTAGATCTGCATCGCCAACCATATCCACAATAATGGCAGCAACAGGCAAGATTTCATATTCCAGAACAAATGCCCTTGATCCCATGATCCACTGCCAGTCATCAATTCCGCCATTATCCTCAGAATCAAAAAAGACCAGCCTGATCGGGACGTTTAGATCTTCTGGAAGCACTCTGGCCAATTCCAGGAGTACAGCCACACCGGAACCTCCATCATTTGCACCTGGAACAGGTAAGGTTCTTGAAGAAGGATCCTGGTCTTGATCTGCGAAAATCCTGGTGTCGTAATGAGCTCCAATCAGGATATAGCTCCCCCCCTGCTCCCTTTGTGCAATAATATTCTTAATTAGTTTTCCCTGATATTCAGTTTCTTGAACTTCAACCTGCCAGCCGCTGATGGTTAATTCCCTAGATATCCACTCAATTATCCTTTGATGTCCATCCCCGCCAGGTATCCTGGGACCCAGTTCCACCTGGTAGATCAGATCCCCATAAGCCCGTTCGCCGTTGAAATAATGGTCATCAGGCCCACTTTGGTTTAAATCCTGGCAACCGTAAGCTGCTAGAGTTATCAGAACCAACCAGAGCGTTATTGTTCTAGCTTGAATAAATAACCTTTTATCCATAATGCCTATACGCAATTTTACTATTTTGACGTAAAATCAAGCCGGTTTCCTATTTTACCACTCCCTAAATCTCTAAAAATGAGCCCATTCCACCTATTTCCCTTGAAAAACGGTATAAATATTGCATCTTCTTTGGCACATATCTTGCAACATATAGACTTAACCGCTATACTTCAGAAGGAGAACATCATGTTTCAAATACAAAGTCATGAGCTGAGACCCCAAATTACTGCTCACCTCGCCCAAACTATGTCGCTCCTGCAAATGCCTGCGACTGAGATCAGGCAGAAAATCCGCACGGAATTGGCGAATAACCCCGCCCTGGAAATAGTCGAGGACAGCCGCTGCCCCAGCTGCGGGAGAACACAAGCCGCACCCGGACCCTGCCCTGTCTGCAGCCAGCCCTTCGACACCCAGATAGATGAGCCAATTGTTTTCATCTCCTCGCCTGAAGATTTTCCTACCCAGTTCAGCAATAATGGCGGTTTGAAATCCACCTCTGATGTTTCCTATGACAGCCTGGCAGCTGTTGAAGAGGATTTACCCTCCTTTGTTTTACGCCAGATCGCACCCGACCTTGAAGAAGATGAAAGATTAATTGCCGCTCATATTCTCAACAATCTCAATGATGATGGATTACTAACAGTACCCCTGGAGGAAATCAGTCAGTATTACCATGTTCCCCTCTCCCGAGTAACCAGGGTAGCTGATATTATCAAACGCGCTGAGCCCACCGGCGTAGGCGCCTCCTCTCCCAAAGAAGCTCTGTTAATCCAGCTCAGTTTGCTTCGGGAAGATACAAAAGTTCCTTATCTGGCTGAGGAAGCAATCCGGATTGGCTTAAAAGACCTCAGCAAACACAGTTACAAGAATTTAGCCCGCGAACTCAACACCTCACAGGAACATGCCCAAGAAATTGCTGAATTCATCCGCGCTAACCTAAATCCATATCCCGGCCGGGCTTTCTGGGGCGACCACCGTCAGCCCCCTGAAAATCAGACCCGGGCTTATCATCATCCGGATATCATCCTCAAAGATATTGATAACGCACCCCATCACAGGATTATGGTTGAAATCATCAGCCCTTACAGAGGATCTCTGCGTATTAATCCTCTCTTCCGCCAGGCACAGAAGCAAGCCCCGGAAGAAAAAAGCGAAGCCTGGGCCAAGGATATTGAAAACGCCTCCTTGTTGATTAAGTGCCTCCAGCAGCGCAACCATACTATGGAACAGTTAATGACCGAGCTTGTTAAGGAACAGCGCACCTATATTCTCAGCGGAGATCCGGTAAATATTCAGCCTCAAACACAAGCTGAAATGTCTGAACTTTTAGGAGTTCATGAATCCACAGTTTCAAGGGCTGTCTCAGATAAATCAGTCCAGCTGCCAAATAGAAAAATTATCCCGTTGAAACAGTTTTTTGATCGGAGTCTTCCTGTTCGAACAACCCTGCTCCGGTTGGTTGAAAATGAGGCAACTCCTTTAACTGACACTGAGCTTAAAGAAGAATTATCCCTTGCCGGTTATAATATAGCGCGAAGAACTGTCGCAAAGTACCGCGCAATGGAAGGAATTTTATCTTCTCGCTTGCGCCATAAAGTATAGAGATCAGGAGTTCACTGATTGCAAATTCATCCATTTTATCAACCGAGACTGAATTGATCACCTCAGAAATTAATCAGCTGCTGGATATATCTCCGGATCCTTCAATTCTGGTATCAAATTCTGATTTATCCATCCTGGCTGCAAACGCTGCTATGGCTGAACTATCCGGCTATACCAGGAGAGAGCTTCTATCCCTCCAACTGGACACTCTGCTGCCCGGGCTTTCATCCATCAAGGAGAACGAAACAACAAGTTTAGAACTCCACAGCACCCAGGGGCACAAGATTGATCTAATCTCCCGCCGCAAGCAAAAGATCAACACCCATATTCAAGCAAAAACCCTCGGGAACAATCGGCGCCTTTCAGTGTATCGCCTTACCTCGCTGAATATACCCCACTCCAAGAAACGTTCTTCCGACCACGAAAACAGCCAGATGGATGCAATCCTACGGCTCTCGAAAGTTTTTTACCAGCCGGATCTCGAATCTGCCCTGGATATAATCATTCAAGTTGGCAAGGATATCTTAGGCGCGGAATCACTGGGGATCTACAAAATAGATTCTAATCACCCCCAGCTCAAATCAGTCCAGCTGGACAATCCAAATGGATTTTTACCGGCAACGATCTCTACTGCAGATTTTTTCTCCCATTATAAAGAAAGCCATTTTTCTCCCCCCTTTAAGCCCCCCCTGTCTCCTTTGATGGAGCGAGCAGCAGAAAAAGGCTCTTCCTTTGTGATCTCGTCACCACTTGATGACACCAATGCTATCAGTGGATTAATTGTTGCCATGGGTCCAGATGAAAGAGTCCCACCTGATCGACAGAGCTCACTTGAGGCAATGAAACTGCTTGTTTCTGCCACAGAAGGGGTGTTCAATAACTTCATTCTTAAATCAAATCTTAACGAGAGATTGATCAGAACAACACTCAAGAAAGCTATTGGCGATACCATTAACAAATATATGCCGGAGGGCATTTTATACCTCAATCCAGACCTTTCTATACAGCAGGTAAATCCTTCCGCTGAACAAATTCTTGGTTATGCCGAACAGGAAGTGATTGACAGGCATATCGATGATGTCATCATCGGGACTGACCGATTAACCCCGGCTCTGCAAGACGCGCTGGAGAATGTCCCTACCCATGACCTTGGCCAGCTGGAAATCCACCATCGTGATGGCAGTGTATTTCCAGCCCTGATTATGACCTTTCCGGTCTCCAGTCCAGGCTCTAAAGAAGTCCAGGGCATATTGATATTCGTTCAGGATATAAGCAAAGAAGAAAAAGTACGCATTCAGACCCAACAGCTGGAGCGGCGAGCACTGGTAGGTCAAATGAATGCAATTTTTGCCCACGAAATCCGTAACCCTATAAATAATATTGCAACAGGTATACAACTTCTAGATAAGATCCTTCCCGATGATTTAAAGCAGCGGGATGTCCTAAAGGGAATTATTGATGATTGTGACCGACTGACCCATATCGTTGACACAGTTTTAACATTTTCCAAATCCCAGAGTTATCACAGGACACCTATTGATCTACCTGCCTTAATCGGCCAGATCCTTAACCGCTGGGGTCCACGCATGAAGAGAACATCCGTCTCCCATGTTTTAAAGGTTGAAGATGGCCTATCAAAAGTACCTGGAGATGATCGGGCCCTCGGCCAGGTCTTTAATAATTTAATTAACAATGCCGTCCGGGCAATGGAAGAAACCGGGGGAGGTGTTTTATCTATCCGGCTTAAACCAATTCAGAAGGCTTCCGGATCACCGGGAGTCCAGGTAGATGTGCTGGACACCGGTCCAGGCATTCCCGAGGAGGTTCAAAATCACATTTTCGAACCGTTCTTTACTACCAAACCTGATGGAACAGGCCTGGGACTCTCTATCACTAAACAAATCATAACCATGCATGAGGGCACTATCACATTGGTACCCCTCCCGGAAGGGACTTCCTTTCAAATTATCCTTCCCGGGATTAATCAGGAGGAATTACAAGAATGACAGCAACAATTCTTCTCGTTGATGATGAAAAAAATGCCAGAAACAATATCGGCAAATACCTTGAATCTGAAGGTTATGAAGTTCTATTGGCACCTGATCTAAAAACTGCCCGGAAACATCTTTCAGCCCAGGAAGCGGATATTGTGCTTCTGGATGTTCAACTACCGGATGGGTATGGTCCGGATCTTCTGGCAGAAACTGCCCAGCTCCCAAATCGCCCTCCAATTATCATGATCACTGCTCATGGAAAAATTGACATGGCCGTAGAAGCCATGAAAAATGGCGCCCATGATTTTATCCAGAAGCCTATTAAATTTGAGCGGTTGGAGATGAGCATAAAACGAGCTCAGGATATCGTTGAAATGCGGGAAGAGTTAAACCATTACCGGAAAACTCAGCGGGAAGCGCTTGATTCAATTGTGATTAATTCTGAAATAATGAAGGATGTATTCACTGAAGCCCAGAGAGCAGCAAAACATTCAACATCTATTCTGATTTCTGGAGAAACAGGTACGGGGAAAGAAGTTCTAGCCAGAGCCATTCACAGAATGGGTCCCAGGGCCGATAAACCGTTTATCGATATCAACTGCGCCGCTGTCCAGAACACCATGCTTGAATCCGAGTTGTTCGGTTATGAAGCCGGAGCGTTCACAGGAGCGCAGAAAAGAAAGCGGGGATTGATAGAAGTCGCCGATGAAGGAATACTTTTCCTGGATGAAATTTCATCAATGTCACCAGATATGCAGGCTAAAATATTGCGGGCATTAGAAGAACGCTCATTCCGCCGGGTTGGCAGCACAACTTCTATCCAGGTAGATGTCCAGGTACTGGCAGCGTCCAATAGAAACCTTCCCGAGCTAATGGAAAAAGGTGAATTCCGGGAAGATCTGTTCTATAGATTAAAAGTGATCAATATTGATATCCCTCCACTCAGGGACCATCCAGAGGATATACCGGGGTTGGTAGGACATTTCATCAAAACCTATAACCCAAAAATGGGGTTAAATATAGAGAACATGACCCCGGGTGCACTGGACTTGATGAAAAAGTATTCCTGGCCAGGTAATATTCGTGAGCTAAGGAACGTCATAGAGAGAGCGATGATCTTCTGTGATGATGCTACCATCGATATCAATCACCTTCCAGCTGAACTGAATAGCTGATTTATTGGTTATTATAGGTATTTGAGGAGTACAATAGCATAATGGCTCAACGAATATTTTTTGCTTTAATATTAAGCCTTGTAATCGTAATTTTTCCTTCCACGGTAAACGCAGAGGGTATTGAGGATGAATTGCTCCCCCTTTGCCTTCCCGATTTGTATTTTGATCCAACCCAGGATTGTGTCCCCTTTGGCCCAACAGCATACATGCTGGAAATGGCTGAACTGGGAATTACATTCCCGGAAACCCCCCTTCCCATCCAAAATCCAGACCTGTCCCTGTCAGAACTTCAATATACGTATGCCTATGTGATCGCTAAAGAAAAACGGGTTCCGATCTTCCAAACCCTTAATGATGCAATCCAGAATAACAAGGGAAAGATTGTCCGCTGGATCACTCCCGGGTTCAATTATGTTTCCATCTCCGAAACCCAATATACCCAGGGAAAGTATTATCACTATACAGATGTCGGCTGGATGTTAGGGAAAGATGTCGCAATTACGACAGTACCTGTCTTTCAAGGTGTTGAATTCACAGAAACTCCCGAGCATTCTTTCGGCTGGGTATTATCAATGTTTGCCCCAGGAGGGATTGCAGAAACAAAACGAACACCTGGATTCGAGAATGATGATTATACCGGGCGCTATTTGGAACACTTAGAAATGGTGCAAATCTATGCTATTAGAACCATAGACGATTGGGACTGGTACCTGGTTGGTCCGGACGAATGGGTCAACCAAAAAGCAATTGCCAAGGTAACTCCGCGATCTGGACCGCCAGAAGGCATGACCTGGGATCGTTGGATCGAGGTTAACCTTTATGAACAAACTGTGGTTGTTTATGAGGACCGTGAGTTGGTTTTCTCGACCGTTATTGCCACCGGGTTAAATCCCTTTTTTACTTATCCTGGTATATTCAGAATTGAAGAAAAGATCGACCTGACCCGCATGCGGTACCTGACAGATCCCTCCAATGCCTATAACCTGGAAAGTGTACCCTGGACAATGTATTTTGATGAAGCCCGAGCTTTTCATGGGGCTTACTGGAGAGCCAATCTGGGCTATCCCCAATCCCATGGCTGTATCAATATGTCCGTGGGAGATTCCCATTGGCTATATGATTGGGCAAGACTGGATGATCGGGTTTATGTATATGACCCTTCGGGAAAAACCCCTCGTTCCGAAGCTGATCGATAATTGAACAGAGAAATCTGAAATAAAAAAGCGAGGTATGATCCTCGCTTTTTTCCTACCCAAATATATATTTTTACAATAACTTTAGAATAAATATCAATGCTCAGGGTAGATTGTCTAAGAGATTGCTGTAAACATTGCCAAGCCCTTCACCAAAAACTGTCAGGACAATTATCAGAGCCAATGCTACCAGCAACAAGATCAGGGAATATTCTACCAATCCCTGACCAAATTCACTGTCCATAACAAACCTCCTCGTTTACTCAACTCGCACGCCAAATCCCTTGAGGTAATTCCCTTCGGGAAAGTTCAAGTTGCTTGAGTGGTCCGCACTCTGTCCCATATGTAGCTGTATTCTAGCATTAACTCCTGCATCCTGGGCTGCACCTGACAAAATTCTAAGGAAGAACTCCCGGGTGATCCCTCCGGAACAGGAGAAGGTTGCCAGCAAACCTCCGGGGTTGAGAAGTTTAAATGCCAATAAGTTGATATCTTTATAACCCCTGGCTGCCCGTTCTACATGGGAAGCTGTGGGCGCGAACTTTGGCGGATCCAGGATGATGACATCGAAGCTTGCAGCTTGGTCCCGGAATTTTCTAAGCACTTTAAATACATCCCCTTGATGAATAGTTACCGCATCTAAATCCAATTGATTTTCTTTAATGTGTTTTTCGGCTAAAACCAGGGCGTCGTCTGATTCATCAACCAGCGTGACGTTCTTGGCGTTATTCCTTAATGCTTGCAATGAAAATCCACCAGAATAACAAAAACAATCCAACACTGTTTTCCCGCTGCATAATTCTCCAATTACCCGGCGGTTCTCGCGCTGGTCCAGGTAAAAACCTGTTTTATGACCATGAGCCACATCAATCCAATATTTGATTGAGTTTTCCTCAACCTCCACCAGACTTGCCGGTTCTGGGCCAGAGAGAGTTCCGGTCCGGAGAGGTAAACCTTCTAATTTTCTTACCTGGACATCAGAGCGCTCAAATATTGTTCTGCAAGCAGTTTCTTCAGCCAGAATTTGGATTAAATCGTCTTTCCAATATTCAACTCCGCTGCTCAACAGCTGAAGGACCAGCACATCGCCATATTGATCGGCGATCAATCCCGGCAGACCATCCGATTCTCCATGGATAAGGCGCCTCATCGGATAGCTGAAATCAATTCTTTTCCGGTATTCCAGGGCACCCGATATTAATGTCCTAAAAAAATCCCGGGTGATTTCCTGATCCTGCGCCCAGCTCCAGATCCTGACTCTGATCTGGGACTCCGGGCTGTAGGCTCCCCAGGCCAAAAAATCACCTTCTGCATCCACAACCATCACTGTTTCGCCTGAGAATGGTTCTCCTTCCAGGTGTTTTATCGCTCCAGAAAATATCCAGGGGTGATAATGTTTAACGGGTTTTTCCCGGCCTTTTTTCAGAAAGATCTTTTTGAATTCTGTCAGCTTAATCCCCCTCTTTGCCTGAAGAGCCCTCAGCCAACATTTCATTAAAATCCTTTTCAGAAAGGATCGTTATGTCCAGCTGCTGGGCTTTGTCATATTTCGAACCAGGGTCCTCACCAAGCAATACATAATCTGTCTTAGAGCTCACCGAGCCCACAACTCTCCCTCCCCGGGATTGGATCAGTTCTTTTGCTTCAGACCGGGAATACCCTGTCAATTTTCCAGTGATAACAAAACTTTTCTCATTGAAAGGAAGAAACTCTAGATTAGCTTGATTTACAATTTCTTGAGTGGGCCAGACTCCTGATTTTTTCAGATCCCTGAGCACGTTCTGATTATTGGAACGCGTGAACCAGTCCAGGACCCCCTGGGCGATGTTCGGCCCAATTCCCGGGATATTTTCAAGATCAACCAGTGATGCACTGCCAAGTTTATCCAAATCACCAAATGTTCCTGCCAGAACGCTGGCAACAACTTCACCGACTCCTCTGATCCCCAGGGCTGTTATTAATCGTTCCAATGAACCCGTTTTGGATTCTTCAATGGCCGCTAATAAATTATCGGCTTTCTTTTCTCCAAATCCTTCCAAATTAAGTAAAGTTTCTTTTTCCAATTTATATAGATCACTAACATTCCCGATCAAACCATCAGACTTAAGCTGTTCGACAATCTTGATACCCAATCCGACAATATCCATGGCTGGGCGTGAAACAAAATGTTCAATATTTCTAATCAACTGGGCCTCACAACCCGAGTTAACACAATACCAGGCAACTTCCTGATCGAGATGTTCTACAGGTTCCCTGCAAACCGGACAAGCTTTTGGCGGTGAATAGGTTTTTTCCTGACCAGATCGGTCATCAACAACAGGCCCAATCACATATGGTATTACTTCCCCCGCTCTTTTCACCATGACCCGATCACCTTCCCGGATGTCTTTCTCGGCGATGAAATCAAAATTATGCAGAGTAGCCTGTTTAACCGTTACCCCACCTATTTGAACCGGTTGAAGAACTGCATAAGGTGTCAGCACTCCCGTTCTTCCCACATTCACTTTAATTTCGTCTAAGATTGTTGTCACAACCTGGGCTGGGAATTTATAGGCAATCGCTCCTCGGGGCGCTTTTCCCACCACTCCAAGCGAATCTGCCAGGTTGAGATCATCGATTTTTATTACGACACCATCAATTTCATAATCAAGATCGTCACGAAGGTTTTCCCATTTGTCAAGTTTTTGGATAACCTGATCAAAATCAGAACAGTGATCGTAATCTGGAACGGGGAATCCTAATTTTCTCAAAAATTCCAGGGATTCTTTTTGTGTTGTTGGTAAAGGGTCAGAACTGGTCACGATTTGATAAACCAGCAATGTCAGGGGACGCCGGGCAGTTAAAGAGGAATCCAGCTGCCTTAATGAACCAGCAGCGGTATTTCGGGGATTGACATAAGTTTTTTCTCCGGCATCCTCCAGATCTTTATTCAATTTCTCGAACTCGGATATACGTATAAAAGCTTCACCACGGACAACTAATTGGCGGGGCGGTTGAGGGTCACCAGCTTCTGGAGGTATGCGAAGCGGTAGGCTGCGAATTGTCCTAAGATTTTTGGTTATCTCTTCTCCTATTTCACTATTCCCCCTGGTAGCGCCGCGTGCGAATGTACCGTTTTCATAATGTAGCACCACAGTTAGACCATCCAATTTAGGTTCAACAGAAAACTCAGACTGGGCAGCTCTGTTATCTAATTTTTTGATTCTTTCCTGCCAAGACCTCAATTCATCAACTGAAAAGGCGTTATCCAGGCTCAAGATCGGGCGGGGATGTTCTAAACGGGGGAAAGCATCAGCTGGTTGAGATCCAGCCCGTTGAGTGGGAGAATCTTGAGTCTTCAACTGGGGGTATTTCTCTTCCAATTCTAACAACTCCTGGAATTGTTTGTCCCATTCAAAATCGCTGATTTTTGGATCATTCAAGATATAGTAGCGATAATTGTGGAAACGCAAGGATCCCTGGAGTTCTATAAGTCGTTCTTGTTCATTTTTATGAGCCATAAGCACAATTATAGCGTATATCTATGCAGGTGAATTATGATGACCTATAAGGTGAATAAACTACCAAATATTATCGGGACAGAATGGGGATATTGGTATAATACCCATGAGGTTAAAGGATAATATTATTCCTTTCGAATAATAGGTTTTCCAACTTCTGACTAATAAGTCCTGGTTCAGTGCCAGCCAACTACTTACCAATTTAGGAGTGATCATGTCTGCTGGAAATATCATAGGTTATATCTTTGCAGCTATTACCATTTTCTTCGGCGTGATATTTATTTATTCTGCATTTGGCACGAATGAACAACCAGGTAATCTGCTGATTGGAGCAATAAGCACCATAATTGGTTTCGGGGTGATCTGGTTTATCGGTAGAAAATCCAAAACTGAAAATCAGGAAGTCACTTATCAGATTGATTTATCCGGAGATGTTAATTTAGACACATTAACCTGCCAGTCCTGCGGCGGTCAATTAAGTCCGGAACATATTTCGATGATAGCTGGAGCCCCGGTTGTCGAATGTCCATTCTGTGAAACAAGCTATCAACTTACTGAAGAACCAAAATGGTGACCAAATCGAGGATATCCATGAAAAGATCCATTTTATTTCTCCTGCTGATCATCCTTTTCCTCCTTCCCAGCTCAGCCCTGGCCCAAAGTTATTATTTCAGTCTTGACAAAGAGACTGTCCATGTCTATTGGGAAGCAGATGGCTCAATAGATCTGATATATGAGTTTGTTTTCACGAATCAACCTGAGGGACATGCAATCGAATATGTTGATGTCGGCTTGCCAAACAATAACTACTTAGACATCAATATCAGCGCCGATGTTGATGGCCAGGCGATCACTGACATCTCCAGCTCTGGCTACGAAGGTTCTGGGTCCGGAGTTGCGGTCGGGTTAGGTGTTAATTCCATTCCACCCGGTGGACGGGGTGTTGTGAGGGTCTTTATCGATGATATCGAAGATGTCTTGTTTCCGGATACAGAAGCTGATGATTATGCCAGCGCCGTGTTTGTACCCAGCTACTTTGGATCTGAGTATGTCACAGGCACAACGGACATTACTGTCACATTCCACCTGCCCCCTGGGATTGAACCAGACGAACCACGCTGGCACAACGCGCCCAGTGGATTCACAAGCTCTCCAATAACCAGCAGAGATACTCTGGGCCAGATAACTTACACCTGGCGGAATCCCGTTGCTTCCCCATCTGACCGGTATAAGTTTGGAGCCTCATTTCCTTCAAATTATGTGCCTGCATCAACTATTTCCAAACCAAGCATCTGGCAGCTATTGGGCATTCAACCAGAAGCAGTTACAGCAATACTTTGTGTTGGTGGTTTTTTCCTTTTTATCATTCTAATCATTGTCGTTTCTGTTTCCAGCAGCAAAAAACGAAAATTAAAATATTTGCCACCAAAAATTCGCATCGAGGGGCATGGTATCAAACGCGGTTTAACCGCGATCGAGGCAGCAATTCTTCTTGAGCGACCAGCTGATAAGATTTTCACCATGATCTTGTTTTCACTGCTTCAAAAGGATGCTGCCAGGGTTCTCAGCCAGGATCCACTAAAACTTGAGTTCAGTGATCCAGTCCCAGAAAAACTAAGAAAATATGAAAAACAATTCATTGAAGCTTTTAAACTTGAATCCGAACGGGTACGAAAAACTGCCCTGCAAGACCTGATGATCAATTTGATCAAAAGTGTGGGAAAGAAAATGGAGGGATTCAGCCATAAAGAATCTGTTCGTTATTACGAGAATATTATCAAACGTGCCTGGAAGCAGGTTGAAGACGCGGATACGCCGGAAGTCAAGAGCGAAAAATTCAACGACCATATGGGATGGACCATGCTGGATGGTGATTTTGAAGACAAAACCCAGGATGTTTTCCGGAGGGGACCCGTTTATCTTCCAATTTGGTGGAACAGATATGATCCATCTTACAACACACCGAAGATTTCGGGGTCAAGTCCAAAGGTTGCATCACCCAGCTTTTCAGGTGGCAGATCTTTGCCACAATTACCAGGAGCTGATTTTGCAGCCTCAATGGCAACTGGGATTTCCAATTTCTCAAACGATGTGGTCGGGAACATAACAGATTTCACAAGCAGGATTACTCAAAAGACCAACCCGGTCCCTAAACCTACCAGCTCTTCTGGGCGAAGCGGTGGTTGGTCAAGCGGCGGGGGAAGTTCCTGTGCCTGCGCCTGTGCCTGTGCGGGATGCGCCTGCGCCTGTGCTGGTGGCGGCCGCTGAATACCATGAAAATAAATAAGAAGGGAATCCCCGGGCTTAAGCCCGGGTTCAAAATTGCGGACAAAGAAGTAAATCTGGTTCCAGGTCTTTACCATTTCCGGAAAACGGACCAGGTTAACGACTCCAGATTACATCTGCGAATTGATCCGGATGGAAGCGGAACTCTGGTGATCAATGCCAGTTCAATACTCCACCTGAATCCTACTGCAGCCCTGATCGCCTATTTTCATCTGGAGAGATATCCACACCTCCAGATCAAAAATAAACTTGATCAGGTATTTGACCACCTTGATGAAGAAATTGATAGGGATATTCGATTGATAATTGAGGACCTGGATGGGTTCATAAACGCCAACGGTAAGCCGGTAAGAACTCAATCAGGAGTGGAAATTAATACTCCATTCAGCCGGCATCCCACAGCTCCTTATCGGATGGATCTGGCCATCACCTACCGATGTAATAACGATTGTCCTCACTGTTATAACGCCAGGGAAAGATCTTATCCCGAATTATCAACCAGGGATTGGAAAAAAATCATTGACCGCCTCTGGGATCTTAATATCCCCCACCTGATCTTTACTGGCGGTGAACCGACTCTGCGGGAGGATTTAGTTGAATTGATCGCCTACGGGGAGTTTAAAGGACAAATCACTGGGTTAAATACAAATGGCCGGAGACTATCTGATCCAACTTATATCGAAAGCCTGGTGAAAGCTGGATTGGATCATGTGCAGATCACAGTAGAATCCCACCATCCAGAAATCCATGACGAAATGGTAAACAGCTCCGGTGCCTGGAAACAAACCATAACCGGAGTGAAGAACGCCCTGGCAAGCCCATTGTATGTTATGACCAACACCACCATGCTTAAGAACAATCATGATAGCTTGAACGATACCTTCGACTTCTTAAAGGATCTTGGCGTGCCGACTATTGGCTTAAACACCTTAATTTATTCAGGCAGAGGAAAAAATGTTGGCACTGGATTACCTGAGAAAGATTTGAGATCATTATTAATAATCGCTCAGAGAAAAACCAGGGAATCTGGACAGAAATTGATCTGGTACACTCCAACGCTTTACTGCCATTTCAATCCCCTGGAGATGGATTTGGGGATCAAGGGCTGCACTGCCGCTCTCTATAATATGTGCATCGAGCCTGATGGAGGCGTTATTCCCTGCCAGTCTTATTATCACCAATTGGGAAACATTCTTAAGAGCTCCTGGAAATCCATCTGGAAGCATGATCTTGCTCTGGAGCTGCGGACCCGATCAAATATTCCAGGAGAATGCCAAACCTGCAGTTTGCTGGAAGAGTGCGGGGCAGGATGTCCTTTATCCTACATCGAGCAGCCCAGAATAGTTGAGCCTTTTATTCCACCACCATCTTGATTATAGATTCCATATAGGTTATCTCATGGCAAATATCATAACAATAGCGCGATTTCCTCTTATTCTCATTTATTTACTAATTCTCTATTATGGGAATATAACCGCCCTATATTGGAATGTTCCCATAATTATTGTGATCTTTTTTCTGGATACCCTTGATGGGTGGGTGGCCAGAAAAAGGGGAGAAAGCTCGCTTCTGGGAAGTGTCCTCGATATAACCACGGACCGAATCCTGGAGTATATGTTATGGGTTGTATATGCTCACCTGGGATTGATACCGGTCGCAGTTCCATTAATAGTAATTGCCCGTGGGGTTACAGTTGATGCTGTCCGTGCGGTGGGAATGAAAAGCGGCTCAAGTGCATTTGAGCAGGTTAAGTCTCCCCTGAGCGTATTCCTGGTAAGTTCTCGTTTCATGCGGGCATATTACGGAACAGTAAAAGGAGCTGCTGCCGCTTTCCTCAGCCTTGCTTATCCTCTATTGATATTGGAATCCAGTTGGAGTAATACTATTTATGCTGTAGGACTATTTTTGACATGGATCAGCGTAATTACCTGTGTGTTAAGGGGAGTACCAGTGGTAGTTGAGGGCTTCCAATCATTTTACAGAGATGGAAAAAGCAATTAATAACAAGACCAAAATACAGTTTTCCCAAAAGAAATAATATGGCCCGAAGCAACTTCTTAAACAGTAAATTATCAGTGCAGATTTCAATTCTGATCGGAAAATACCTGCCAAAAAAGATTGGTTATGGCGTCAGCCGAAATATTGGATCATTTATCGCGGCGTTTAAAAGTTTAGAAATAAGTCGGGCTATCAGGGCAAATCAATATATTGCAAATGGCTTGATTAACTCTTCTGAAGAGCTGGTTGAGAAATCTAAACAGGTTCTAATCCATGCCGGGAAGTGTTATGTAGATCTATACCAATCTTATAACAAGCCTGAGATATTAGATACTTTTGTACCTCTAACACAATCAATGAGAGATTTTATCGACGTTAGCCATCAAAAACAAGGGTATATGGTAGTTGCCCCCCATCTCAGTAATTTTGATCTGATATTTAGCTCACTTGTAAAACATGGATTTAGAGGCAAGGTTTTATCTTTTCCAAATCCCGGATCTGGCTATCAACTTCAGAATGAAATTCGCGAGGCAATTGGAATAGACGTTCTTCCATTGGGAGATCCAAGTTTAGAATCAGAAATAGTCGAATATTTAAAGAACGGCGGTATTGCTGCGACAGGTATTGATCGTCCTGTCCCAGGCAGAAAGAAACATCACTATATTAAGTTTTTCGGCAGGCCAAGTCCAATGCCGATAGGATACATCACAACTGCATTGGCAGCAGAAGTGCCAGTAATTGTCGTTACTGCCATCATGGAGCCAGATGGAAGTTATGGATTCAGGTGTTCAGAGCCAATTGAGCTAAAAAAATATCAGAATAAACTCGACGAGATCAAATTTAATGCTGAACGAGTCCTTAAAATAGTTGAGGAATTCATCAAACTTGCACCTGAGCAGTGGTTAATGTATTACCCGGTCTGGCCAGATATTCTAAAAGAGGGTCTATGATTTATCAGTTAATTGGTTTGGTACTCTTCCTGATTGGCTGCGCCCATTTGCTTAAACGGGCTGACGCCGCTGAGTTTAAGCTGGTGCAAACACTACAGGAATATACCAATAAAAAAATACTTAATAATTTCTTTAATGAGATCTGGTTTCTGGGCAGGACAACCTTTGTAGTTATTATCCTGTTCCTGATAATTTCCTTCAATTTAAAACTCGGCCTGATCGCTGCAGCTGTTTTTCTGGTTATTATCGGGATAGAACAGCTGGTAAAACACGCTGTTAACCGCAAACGCCCTTTTGAGGCCCATCTCTCAATACTAATGCTTCAGCCACAAGAACCAACAGATGCATCCTTCCCTAGTGGTGACACATTAAGAATCTGGTTTCTGGCGCTAATCCTGCCCATTGCTTCCGGAAACAGCATGTATTTGCTGCTGGCAATGATTATGATCGCACTCTTTGTGTCTTTGGGCAGAATCGTCATGGGTGTTCATTACCTGACTGACATCCTGGCAGGAGCTGGTTTGGGTATTCTCGGAGCCGGCACAACTATCTGGCTCTGGCACTTATTCAGTTTGTTGTAGGTTCTTTAATTAGAAATGGAGCTAGTATGGATTTTTCAGAATTGATCCACAAACGTTACAGCTGCCGATATTATTCTCCAGAACCAATCGAGGAAGATAAGATTCGCCTGGTACTGGAAGCCGCCCGGTTGGCACCAACCGCAGCAAATCGGCAGCCATTTCAAATAATCGTTATTCACACTGAGAAGCATGAGGCTGAAGACCTGCAAAAGATTTATCCCAAAGATTGGTTCGTCCAACCTCCCTACATTCTGGCTATTTGCAGCCTGCCCGAACAAGCATGGTTCAGGAATAAATATGATGATCATAACTTCTCTACAATTGATGCCGCAATCGTGGTTGATCACATCACTTTGCAGGCAGCTGATCTTGGTCTGGGGACCTGCTGGATTGGGAATTTTGATCCTCAAGCCGCCCGGGAGTATTTAAAATTACCAGAATATGTTGAACCAATTGCCTTTACTCCCCTTGGTTATCCCCTGGATGAACCCCGGGCAAAAATCCGGAAAAATCTGGAAGACCTAATCCACCATGATACATGGTGATATAACTATTATTCAGAATAGATAAAAACGGGGATAATACTTCCCTGATTGGAGCAGGCCATGAGTAATCTGATCAGCAGGATCACAAATTTGTTCAAACCAGTTGAACTTATACCTGCAGGCTTATATCATTACCAGACTCCAACCTCAGCTGAAATTCAATACCGGCTGCATTTGAGGATAGATGACCAGGGTGAAGGACTATTGATCATAAACGCCTCAACGATTCTTCACCTGAATCAAACAGCAACCGAATATGCCTACCATGTGATTAAAAACGAAAAACCTGAGGTGGCTGCAAAAATCATCTCTGAGCGATACCAGATCAACCAAAATGATGCCCGACGGGATTTTATTGATCTGAAGAATAAAATCCATACAATTCTAGAAGTTCCTGATCTAGACCCTGTCAGTTTTCTGGATATCTCCAGGGATGATCCTTATAGTGGGGTCCTGGGTGCTCCTTACCGGCTGGATTGTGCTTTAACGTACCAGCTACCCCAAAAAACCAATCCGGATTTGGCTCCTATCCGTAGAGTGGATAGAGAATTATCTACCGAGGAGTGGCAGATAATTATCAATCGCGCCTGGCAGGCAGGAATTCCTCATCTGATTTTCACTGGAGGAGAACCGACTCTCCGGGAAGATTTAATTGAGCTTATAAAAATTGCTGAGGATAATGGACAGGTAACAGGGCTTTTAACGGATGGTTATAAATTAAAGGTGGCAGAATTCAGGCAATCGCTTCTTGAAAGTGGACTAGATCATATACTATTTGCGCTATCCCCTCTTGACAAGGATTCCTGGACTGCTCTCAAAGCTATCCTCGATGAGGATATATATACAACAGTACACATCACCATCAAACGTGATTTTGTACCTGGTTTAGCCAAGATCATTGGCAAATGCAAAGAATTCGGCGCTAATGCTATTTCCCTATCCATCAGCGATCCGAATGATCACGGACTAAAGAGGGCTCTAATAACTGCCCAGACCCTGGTCGCTGAAGCAGTTTTGCCTTTAAAATGGGACCTTCCTGTCCCATACTCACAACACAACCCCATCAGCCTGGAGTTAGATCGCAATCAGGAACCATCCCGCGGATCGGGTAAAGCCTGGTTTTATGTGGAACCTGACGGAGATCTATTACCAGAGCAGGGAGACAATGAGGTGCTTGGTAATCTACTCGATGATAATTGGATGAACGCCTGGAAATAAATTGAGGGAAATACAATTATGCCCCTCTCACTAAATGACTGGCACAATCGATTCATAATACAGGCCCAGTGGACCAAAGCACTGCGCCTGTATTTTTTTGATCTGCTTAGAACCCAATCATCGGACAAGATCCTTGATATGGGCTGCGGAACCGGTTCCCTTCTCCAAGACCTGCAATCCCTTTCTCCAGCTAAGATTTACGGCGCAGACATTTCTCTGGACCATTTGCAGCTCGCCCAGACAGAATTTCCTGAAAGCAAATTGATCGGGGCTGATGTCCACCAGCTTCCCTTTCCTGATCGTACTTTTGAGATTGTCCTGACCCATTATTTCCTGATGTGGATCGGGGACCCATTACATGCCTTGAAAGAGATGATCAGGGTGACGAAAGATGGAGGCTACCTGGTCTGTTTCGCAGAACCTGATTATGGCGGCAGATTAGATTTTCCACCTGAATTTATTTCACTCAAAGATCATCAAATCAACGGTTTAATAAACGCTGGAGCGGATCCCAGAATGGGAAGGAAACTTAAAAGTCTTTTCCACATAACCGGATTAGGGGATATTCAATATGGTGTTTATGAAGGCCGCTGGAGTTCTAACCCCTCCCCTCGTGAAGTTGAATCTGAATGGCAAATGCTGGAAAATGATCTGAGGGGATTAATATCCAGCGCAGAGCTGGAAGAACTGAAGAAACACGATCTAGCCTCACGGAAAAAAGGCTCAAGGATTATCTACGTCCCAACTTTTTACGCCTGGGGCAAAGTATCAAAATAATCCCGGATGTTAATTTCATTAGGGTGCCAGAAAGACATTGGGTATAATTACTCCATTCAATTTGATTGGATAATTCTGACCTTCTCGTGAAGATACAAGCACAACAAAAGGGATTCCTATGTCCAATATTCTATCTGATCGTTATCAAGCAGCGCTTTCCCGCGCCTTCGAACTACATCAAGGACAATACCGGAAGGGCTCGAGGATTCCTTATCTGGCACATCTATTAGCTGTTTCCGCCCTGGTCATGGAACACGAGGGCGATGAAGATCAAGCCATAGCAGCTCTCCTTCATGATGCTGTAGAAGATCAGGGGGGCCTGCCAACCCTGGAGTCGATTAAGAGACAATTTGGGGAAAGAGTAGCGGGTATTGTCGTGGGATGTACAGATGCCTATGCGCAACCCAAGCCTCCCTGGAAAGGAAGGAAATCTGCTTACCTCACCAAATTGATGAGCGCGGATGATTCGATCCTATTGGTTTCCCTGGCGGATAAAGTCCATAATGCCAGATCGATTTTAGCTGACCTTAAAAACAGAGAAAATTCTGTCTGGGATAAGTTTAAGGGAGGGAAGGATGGTACTCTCTGGTATTATCAATCCCTGGTAGAAATATTCGATAAATCATCTTTCACGATCCTGAAAAATGAGCTTAGTCAACTGGTTGATGAAATCAAAAATAGCGCCTAAATCATGGAGTCCACTGCTTATGACTAACCGATTAACTTTAGAGAAATATCAAGTCCTAGCAAACCGATCTTCCGGAGCAGGTGGCGATGGTGAAAAAAGATTGATCGTATCTGCTCTCGGTCTGGCTGGTGAAGCGGGTGAGTTTGCAAATCTTGTAAAAAAAATGACTGCCCATGGACATGAGTTTGATTCCGATGCCCTGATGGATGAATTAGGTGATGTGCTCTGGTACCTGGCAGAAGCAGCCACTGCCTCAGGATTATCCCTTGATAACATTGCCAATCATAACGTTGAAAAGTTAATCAAAAGATATCCTGATGGCTTCAGTGAAGAAAACAGCATCAATCGTCCTAACTGACCAAAAAGCCGCTGATATCCAGCGGCTTTTTTATGAGTATCAAAATGATTTGTTTGCGAATCACCTGGCATACTGAAATGTCACTAAACCGATTGCCTGCTCAACAATGATCAACAAATCTGCATTATTTTTTGTTGCCCCAGGACTAGAATAATAACCATTCTCAAGCTCAAATTTCGGCGGAAAATTTACCTTTGACAAACCATTCTGAGCATCTACAACCACCTTGGCATCTAAAGGGATCTGAATCAGGATCGTTCCAATCGCTTGTTTGACCAGGATTTCATCATCACTTGACTCGGGCATTCGAATGATCAATCTGCCCACCCCCTGGTTGACATTCAAAGTTACAAGATCAAGATTTTCGAGAGCAAGGAACATTTCCCCTACCCCATTATTCACAGACAAATCAAGATCCAACACATCAGTCAAACCCAATTCCCACCGGGCAGTGTGGGGATAAAAACTTGGTTGACTATTTTCCAGTTGATAAGAAATTACATCTCCAAACACAGAGAGTTGGTCATCTTTGTTATCTGGAGTGATGCTGCCAGCTACCAATATCCGGGGTGTATGCAGATCGCTTAATATCAATTCTCCTAAACCCAAAGAGACGTCAATATCTGATGCGCTGATATCAGCAGTAAAAGTTTCTTTGATTTCATAGTATTCAGCAGATACTTCAACTCCGCTTGATATAAGCCAGGCAGCACCTCCAATTAAAGCAATTGCCAGCACAACTCCAGCTGCGGAAA